>Ga0326727_10001798_pt1 | contig 76996 bp, 64 predicted proteins | sample MB2enrmetagenome_FD_207643 | JGI IMG/M metagenome (GOLD analysis project Ga0326727, IMG submission 207643) | Lab enriched peat soil microbial communities from McLean, Ithaca, NY, United States - MB29MY | ecosystem: Environmental > Terrestrial > Soil > Wetlands > Peat | place: USA: New York... | reverse complement strand
TGAGCGTAGTGTCGATGTTCTGCTTGCAGGCGTTCAATTTCTGCGCTCAGCGACGCGTCCTGTACTTCATCCATCCAGCACCTCCGATTATTAATGAACTCTTACGTATATCGTCCCCAGCTCACAAACCGCAAGTTAAAAAAGGAACGGAAGTAACCCCTGCTGTGGAATTCGTCCCAAAATGCCCTGCTTGCGTGACCGCAATCACGTTCATTCGGTCGATTGTCACAGCCGGTTGCCCCCCACTTACGACGTTTCTTGCCCGGAAATCGGTGATTACGAGCCCTTCAACCCTAAACGCATCAAAACCGCATCTTCCGCCTGCTCCGGTGGATTCACATAATAGCCTGGCCGAAGGCCGGTTTGCACGAAGCCCAGCCGCCGGTAAAGCCCCAGCGCAGCCTGGTTGGAGGCGCGCACCTCCAAAATAACTTCGGTAATCCCGGTCTGTCGCAGCCTGCCGGCCAGCTCTTCAAAAAGCCTCCGCGCCAGGCCGCAGCGTTGATAATGCGTATCGACCACGATGGTCTCCAGCTCGGCCTGCGGCGGCAGCAGGCTGGCTACTGCCAGGCCCGCCAACTTGCCATTTACTTCGACCACTAGCGCAATCCGCCGCGGCGTAGTTTCCGTATCCAACGCCGCCCTGTAGGCCTCTCTCGGCCAGAAGGGCGCAAGCCTCTGGCAAGCTATGATCACCACCTCATCCAGGTCCGCCTCGCGCATGGGCCGCATCTGAATCACCGCATCGGGCGGCACGCGCTTCCTGCGCGCCGCGGCACGCTCTTCAGCCGCCGCCGCAGCTTCTTTGGCCGGTGCTGCCGCCTCAACCGCCTCGCCAAAAATCTCCGCATCACTGCGGCGCAGGTAGTTGCCGTCCAGCAGCGCCAGATCGACGAACTCCCCGGCTACTACCCGCGGCGCGCAAAGCCGCATCGCATCCGCCGCCGTGGGCGCAGTCACGCGAACCAGCTCCGCCTCCGGCCAGGCCGCGCTCAGCAGTTCCGCGGCGGCATCGTCGCAAACAGCAATCCGCTTGGGCGGCGAATCCAGCGCCGCCAGCTCCGCGGCTCCGGCCAGCAGCTCCCTGGCCTGCCCATCCGCGCCGCCAACTCGCAAAAATACCTCGCGGCGATGCGCATCCAGCGCCGCCGAATCCACGCCAGCTTTCCACCCCAGCGACGTAGATCTGTCGCTGGGGACCCCGGCATTGCTGGCCAACACCTCCAGCCTCGAAACGGCGACCACAGGTGTCCGCGCCGGTTCCGCCAATCCCTTGATTGCGGCCAGTCCCACGCGCACCCCGGTAAAGCCCCCCGGCCCGTTCACCGCGACAATGGCGCCTAATCTCACAAGTTGCACACCGGCCATGCGCAGCATCTCGTAGGCTGAGCCCACCAGCGTCTCCGAGGGACGCTGCCCGCCCAGAGAGGTCTCGCCCAGGATGTGAACATCATCATTCGACACCATCCCCAGCGCTATCGAGCCGGTAGGTCCGCATGTGTCAATGGCCAGCAGAAGCATCGATTCCGCCATGCGTCTCCTTACACCGCCTTCAACGCCTGTTTCAGGTCGGCGATCAAGTCGTCCTTGTCCTCGATGCCCACCGAGAGGCGAATGCGGCCCTGCGTGATGCCCATCGACGCGCGTTCTTCATCGCTGAACGAGCCATGCGTGGTTGTGGCCGAGTGTGCGGCCAGCGATTCGACCCCGCCCAGCGACTCCGCGTGGAGAAAGAGCTTGAGCGCGCCAAGGAATCGCCCCGCGGCCTCGCGCGACTCAAGCTCGAAGCTCATCATGGAGCCGAAGCCCTTTTGTTGCTTCACGGCTAGCGCATGCTGCGGATGGGTTGTTAGTCCCGGATAAGCCAGCTTGCTCACCTTGGGATGCGTGGAAAGATACTCCGCTACCGCGCGGCCGTTCTCCTCGTGCTGCCGGATGCGAACGGGGAGCGTCCTGATGCCGCGCAAAACCAAAAAACACTCGAAGGGCGACATCACCCCGCCGGCAGCCTTCTGCACAAACTGAAAACGCTCCTTGTGCTCCGGCTTTGAGCCGATCAGCGCGCCGCCCAGCCCGTCCGAGTGGCCGTTGAGGTACTTGGTCGTCGAGTGCATCACGATATCCGCGCCCAACGCCAGCGGACTTTGCAGCGCCGGCGACAGAAACGTATTGTCCACGCTGACCTCGATGCCTTTGCCGTGTGCGATCTCGCAAACCGCGCGGATGTCGGTAAGCGTCATCAGCGGATTGCTGGGCGTCTCAATGTGAACCAGCTTGGTTGTGGGCCGTATTGCCGCCTCGACCGCCGCAAGGTTGCTGGTGTCCACGTATTCGATCTCGATGCCATAGCCGGACACGATGCGGTTGAAGAGCCGCGCCGTGCCGGCATACACATCTTTAGAGCAGATCAGGTGGTCGCCCGCGCGCAGCATGGCCACCAGCGCCGAGATCGCCGCCATGCCGGTGGTGAAGGCATGGCCGCTCGTGCCGCCTTCGAGCGCCGCCAACGCCTCCTCCAGATGGTCGCGCGTGGGGTTGCCGGCGCGCGAGTAGTCCCAGCCCCGGTCCGTGCCGATGCCGGTCAGCTCAAAGGTCGAGGAAAGGTACACAGGCACGTTCACCGCACCCGTCTGCGGGTCGGGATACTGCCCGGCATGAACGGCAAGGGTCGAGTATTTGTAGTTGGACATGATGATCCTCTAACTCTTAGCTTATCGTGGAGGCGTAGTCTGCTTCGACACCCGCGACACCGGATAGTACCCCGTCCGCGTGCGCACAATCAGCTTGCCCTGGCCCTTGCCCTCAGCCGTAACCTCGACGTGGCGGAAGCCCGGCTCGTTGGTTGGCTTGGTGGAGTGGTAGCCCAGCGTGTACTGGTTGCGGATATCTCGCGCCACTTCGGCGGCGATCTGGTCAACCTGCTCGATATTTTTTGGGAAGAAGGCCATGCCCCCGGTCTCGGTGGAGAGCATCTCCAGGGCGCGGCGCGCTTTCTTTACGTCGTCGCGGCTCATATCTTCTTCGCCGAAGAGCAATCCAATCGTATAGATGACCGGGCCGGAGAGCTGCTGGACGCGGCGGATGGTCTGCTCCAGGTTGAGGGTGGAGGCGTTGTCGTCACCGTCGGTAATTAGGATAATGACCTGCTTGGGGCGCTTGGCGTCAGTTGCCAGCTTGTCCGCCGAGGCCGCCACGGCGTCGTATAGCGCGGTACCGCCGCGGGCTTCTATATGGCTCAGCCCCGCGCGCAGCTTGTTCACATCCGAGGTGAACTCCTGGTCGATGAAGGCCTCGTCGCTGAAGTTGACCACGAAGGCCTCGTCCTGGGGGTTGGAGGCCGCGATCAGGTCGAGGGTGCTCTTGTTCACCGAGGGGCGCTTGCGGGCCATGGAGCCGGAATTGTCCACCACCAGCGCAATGGAAACCGGAAGGTCAGTGTGCTGAAAACTGATGATCTTCTGCCTGACGCCGTCCTCGAGGATCTGGAAGTTTTCCTTCTTCAGGTCGGGAACCATGCGGTTGCCGTCGAGCACCGTGCAGTTGAGCGCTACCTCATCCACGTCGGTGTGCAGAACGTAGCCATCGCCCTCCTTACGCAGGGCCGGGAGCGCAGCCGGCTCGCCATCCGGTGAGCGCACCGGGTCGCGATCCACGCTAAGCGAGGGGGCTTGCGCCGGAGTTTGGACCGCGACCGGCGGCGAAGAGGATTGCTGCGCGGCCTGCGCAGGCGTGGGTTGCGCCGTCAACGACAGGACCGTCAGGGCAAAAAGCAACGATAGATTACAAATACGCATAGGAATCGGTGTGGGCATGGATAATCCGAGCGGGCCATCTCCATGGAGGATTGGCCCTCTCCTTCACTTTACGACACTTGCCGCCGCGTCAGCCGTTGGACCGGTCAGCGCGGGGGCGCAAAGACCGCTGGGATACAATCAAACCAGCGCAAAAAGGCCTCAAATCGTGCATAATGGTGCTTTCGAGCGCAAAATTAACCGTTACATTGGGGAGTAAACCTTTCGCATGGCCCAGATTTATCCCTTTCGCGCCTGGCGCTACTCGCCCTCCGCTGTCCGCCTGGATGACGCCGTCACCCAGCCCTACGACAAGATATCGCCGGCGATGCAGCAGGCCTACTACCAACGCAGCCCCTTCAATCTTGTCCGCATCATTCTCGGCCTGCCCGAGTCCGGCGACGCCGAGCGCGGCCCGAACGTCTACACCCGCGCGGCGCGCGATTTCAGCGCCTGGCGTGTGCAGGGTGTGCTGGCGCAGGATAATGACCCGTGCATTTACGCCTACTCGCAGAAATTCAAGGTTCCCGGCGCGGAGATCGTCAAAGAGCGGCGCGGCTTTATCGCCCTGGGCAAGCTGCACGATTACTCCGAGCAGGCCGTCTTCCGCCACGAGCAGACGCTGAGCAAGCCCAAGAGCGACCGGCTCAACCTGCTCAAGGCTACGCGCGCGCACTTCGGGCAGATCTTCATGCTCTACTCCGACCCGGCTGGCGGCATCGAGAAGATTCTCTACGACGGCGCAGGCCAGGCCGAGGCCGAGGTCACCGATGAGTTTGGCGTGCTGCACCGGCTGTGGAAGATCAGCGATCCAGCGGCCATCCGCACACTGACCGCGGCTATGGCCGACAAGAAGCTGATCATCGCCGACGGGCACCACCGCTATGAGACGGCGCTGAACTACGCGAAAGAACACGCCGCCGCCGCGCCAGCCAAATCGGAGACCAACGCTTTCGCGCTGCCGCAGCCGGAGTTCCCCGAGGCCGCGGTGATGATGACCTTTGTCAACATGGACTCCGACGGCCTGGTGATTCTGCCCACCCATCGCGTGGTTCACAGCCTGATCAATTTCGATCCGGCCGCTTTTGCGCGCGCTGCAGAGGCGTTTTTCCAGATCGAACCATTGCATGGAGCAGACTCTTCGGACTTCATCAATACTCTGAGCAGCCAGCAAGGCACAGCTTTTGTCGCCGTCATCCGCGCCGGGTCGTTGCTGCTGCGCGCCAAGCCCGAGCCTGTGGCCGCCGCGTTGGCCCACATGCCCGAGCGACAGCGCCAACTGGATTTGAGCTGCCTGCACTCCATCGTGCTCAACCGGCTGCTGGGCTTGAACGAAGAAAGAGTTCGCGAGCAAACCAATATTCGCTATCTGCGCGACGCCGCCGAGGCCGTCGAGCAGGTGCGCAGAGGCGAGGCTGACGTCGCCTTCCTCACTAACCCGGTTTCCATGGAGCAGCTCCGGGAGGTGGCCTATGCCGGCGAGGTGATGCCGCAAAAATCCACCGACTTCTTCCCCAAGCTGCTCAGCGGATTGACGATTTATGCGCTGGACTAAATTCGCATTCACGGTTCTCGTGGTGGCCCCGCTGGCCGGCGTTCTGGCTCTCGCCCAACCTGCCCCGCCAGCTCCGCAAGCTCGCTTCGTCGTCGTGCTCGATGCGGCCCACGGCGGCGACGACACCGGCGGACGCCTCGCCAACGGCCAACTCGAAAAGAGCTTTACCCTGGCCATCAGCGTACGTCTGCGCTCACTGCTCACCGCGCGCGGCATACAGGTGGTCACCACGCGCGACTCCGATGTGACGGTTGAGCCAGATAAGAGAGCGGAGATCTCCAACCACGCCGCTGCCCATGCCTGCCTCAGCCTGCACGCCACCCAGAGCGGCTCCGGCGTTTATCTTTTTGCCTCTTCGCTTGCCCCCGCCGATCCCGCGCGCTTCCCTGCATGGAAGACGGCACAGGCTGCCTGGGTAACGCGCAGCATCAAGCTGGCCGGGGTGCTCAACGCCGCGCTGCTCAACGCCGGCATGAGCGTGACCCTGAGCCGAACTTCGGTGTCCGCCATGGACAGCATGGCCTGCCCGGCGGTGGCCGTGGAGATTGCTCCTGAGCAAAACGCCAAGCATGAGACAATCGCCGGACTGGACAATCAGGATTACCAGGCGCGAGTGGCCGCGGCGTTGGCTGCCGCGCTTCTCGAGTGGAGAACGGAGGCTCGTCAGCCATGATTCCCCGCTACCAGGTTTACCTCTTCTCCTTTCTGCTGCTGGCCTCGCTGGCTATGGGCGCGGCGCTGTGGCACTTGCGCGAGCGCGCCCACCAGCGGCTGCTCGTCGGCCAGGACTCGGCGCCCACCAGCGCTCCGGCCGTGGCCCCCGCCGAGCAGGCGGCCCTGCTGGTAGCCAATGATACCGACGGTTCCATTCTGACCCAGCTTCACTCCCTGCCGCTGCCCGCCGACCCCGGCGCACGCGCCCGCGCCGTGCTGGGCAAACTGCTGGATCTTTATGCCGCTCCCAATGCCGCCCATCCCGTTCCTGGCGGCGCAAGCTCTGTGGTCCAGGTCTTTCTGCTGCCCGCCCCGGAGATTGCGGGTGCTGCTCCCGCAGCCGGCAAACCGAAATCCGCAGATTCCAGAACTGTAGTCATTTTGCCCCGCGAATCAAGATCCGTAATCGCAGGTTCGCCAACACAGGACGCGCAGCAAACCGGCCCTCTTCTGGCGGTTGTCAACCTGACCGGCAAATTTGCCGCCGGTCACCCTTCCGGCATCGAGACGGAGATGCTCACCGTGCTCTCCATCTGCGGCACGCTGCGCGCCAACCTGCCGCGCGTAACCCAGGTGCGCTTTCTGGTGGATGGCCAGCAACGCGCAACCCTAGCTGGCCACGTCGACCTGACTCGCACTTATCTGACCGACGATCTGCTGACAGCTGAGGAAGTCCACCCATGAACAGCCCTGAAAATAAGCCCGGAACAACGCCTCACGTCATCGGCGTCTTCGATTCCGGATTTGGCGGCCTCACCGTGCTGCGCGCGCTCATGGCCCAGATTCCCCGTTCGCGCTTTGCCTTCTTCGGAGACACGGCGCGCTTGCCTTACGGTTCCAAGTCCCGCCGCACCATCGCCCGCTATGCCGCCCAGTGCGCGCAATTTCTGGTCAGCGAACAGGGTGCGGAGTTCCTGGTCATCGCCTGCAACACCGCCAGCGCATTGGCACTGGACGCCATTCAGGACGCGGTGCCTGTTCCCGTGCTAGGGGTCATTGAGCCCGGCGCTGAAGCTGCCCGCGCCGCTTCCCGCTCGGGCGACGTGCTGGTCATCGCCACCGACGCCACCGTGCAGAGCCACGCCTACGCCGCCGCCTGCCGCGCCCGCGGTTTACGCGCACTGGAAAAAGCCTGTCCCCTGCTCGTCCCGTTGGTCGAGGAGGGATGGACCGATCATCCAGTTACCAGTGAGGTCATCCGAATCTATCTTTCCGAACTGAATGCCGAAGCCTCCGCCCACGGCATGAATCCTGACGTACTGCTTCTCGGCTGCACTCACTACCCGCTTCTGCGCCCGTTGCTGGAACGTGCCGTACTCCCCAACATGCGCGTCATCGACTCCGCCGATGCCACCGCCGAAGCTGCTGTCAAGCTTATTGGAACGGAGAAGCGTTCGCCGTCCGCACAGGACCCGTCCGCACAGGACCCGTCCGTACAGGATCAGATCCGCTGCTTCGCCACCGATTCCGTTGAAAAATTCGAACGCCTCGGCTCCCACTTCTTAGGCCAGCCCACCGGCAAAGTCGAGCTCGTGGACCTGGGCGGCTGATATTCTATTTAGATGGTAGGTGTCCGGTATCCCCAATTCCGGACCCTGGAGGAAATTTCGCACGCATGATCGATTTGTCTGGTAAGACAGCTGTAGTCTTCGGGCTGGCCAACAAGCGTTCCATCGCCTGGGGCATCGCCCAAAAACTCCACGAGGCCGGAGCCACCCTGGCCATCTGCTACCAAAATGACCGCATGAAGCTAGAGGCCCAGAGCCTTATCGACGAGTTGTCCGGCGCCAGTGGCTTCCAATGCGACGTCTCCAACGACGACGAGATTGATACTCTCTTCGCCGCCCTTAAAGAGAAGTACGGCAAGCTCGATATTCTTGTCCACGCCGTGGCCTTCGCCCCTCCCTCTGAGTTGCGCGGCGAGTTCATCTCGGCCAGCCGCGATGGCTTCCGCATCGCCATGGACGTTAGCGTCTATTCGCTCATTGCCGTCACGCGCGCAGCCGCGCCGCTGATGACCGAGGGCGGTAGCGTCCTCACTCTCAGCTTCTATGCCGCCGAAAAGGTCGTCCCCCACTACAACGTGATGGCCGTGGCCAAGGCCGCCCTCGAATCCACTGTCCGATATCTCGCCTGGAACCTCGGCTCCAGAAACATTCGCGTCAACGCCATCTCCGCCGGCCCCATTAAAACTCTTGCCGCCCGCGGCGTCGGCGATCTCAGCGAGATGCTCAAGTCTCACGCTGACCGCGCTCCGCTGCGCCGCAACGTGGACCAGCTTGAGGTTGGCAACGCGGCCTTGTTTCTGGCCAGCGATCTCTCCAGCGCCATTACCGGCGAAGTGATGTACGTCGATTGCGGCTACAACATCATGGGTTTCTAGAGCAATCATGGACTTCTAGAGCAGTTTGCCTGTCGGTGTAGACTCGATTTCCGATTACTTGTGCAGTGCTGATGGGTCGCAAACCTGTAGCGCCGGCCTCCCGGCCGGCTGTAGCGTGGACCTCCTGGTCCACGCCGCGCTCTACACCATCTGTAAAAATGCTCTAGCCCCTGAAGGAACCCCGGCATGATGCTCTAATATCTTTTTGAGGGCATCACATGCAAGGAAGACTGGAACTGATGCTGGGGCCGATGAGAAGCAACAAGACCGCGGAGCTGCTGCGGCGCGCCGACATGCGCCGCCAGTACGCCGGCCAATATGTCATGGTCCTCAAGCCCAGCGACGACACCAAGGGCGGTCCGGGCGTGGTGGAGAGCCGCAATCCACGCGGCCACGGCAAAATGAATGCCATCGAATTCAACTCCGCCAATCCCTGGGAGGTTCTTGAGGTCATTGCCGCCACGGAAAAGAACATCGGTAAGCGGGTGGAGTGCATCGCCATCGACGAAGGGCAATTCGTCTCCGATCTATTCGCCTTCTCGCGCTACCTGCTCGACGCGGGCCATGACGTCCTGGTCGCCGGCCTCGACCTCGACTTCCGCGCCCTTCCCTTCGGCGAGATGCTCAACCTCTCATGGTTTGTGAGCGCATACGGCGGCAACATCACCGAGTGTATCGCCTACTGCGCCTGCGGCAACCGCGCCTTTTACTCGCAGCGGCTGATCGAAGGCCAGCCCGCTCCCTGCGACAGCCCCATCAAAGTTCCCGGCGACTCCTACGAACCGCGCTGCGCCGAGCATTTCATCCTGCCCGGCAAGCCGCATTGAGCGAGTGTCAAATTTCCACTCCGCTACTCCTTCAGCGTCACCGTAATCTTGCGCGCGTCCCCGCCTGCCGAAGCAATCACAATCTCCCCGGTCGATTTCTTGCGGATGCTCTTGAACTTCTCGCCCCACTCCACCAGCACCAATGCATTCGGCGTGAGCAGCTCATCCAGCCCCAGCGTTTCCAACTGCCGTTCGCCCTCCAGGCGATAGACGTCTAGGTGAAAGAGCTTCACCGGAGCCCCCATGCGCGTGCCGTCGTACTCGTGCAGCAGCGTAAACGTCGGGCTGGTCACCTCGTCGGCCTCGGCGGCATCCAGAGCCTCGGCAATTCCCTTCACCAACGTGGTTTTGCCCGTGCCCAGGTCGCCGCGCAGAATCAGCAGTTGCGGCGGCTGGAGTATTTCCACCAGCTTGCGCCCCACTTCGATAGTCTCCGCGCCGCTAGCGCTGGTAAACTCGTGCGTCCGGGCAAATGCTGGAGGGGCGGCGCTGGTCATTCTCTGGCCTCATCAGGGGTTGCGGTCCGCAAACTCTCAGCCGGCAGTCCCTGCAACCAAAGATACCCGTTCGGACCACGCGAATCAAAGCGAAAAGCCTCGGCAAGATGAGAAAGTGAGTCCGTGGCCAGCAATGTGTGCTCGTCGTCACAGCGAACGGCCAAATCTGCCGCGAATCCGTGCAGATAAACCGCTGCCTCCACCGCCCTTGCCGGCTCATCCGGATACTGCGCCAGCAACCCTGCAATCAGCCCGGTAAGCAGGTCGCCGCTGCCGCCCTTGGCCATCCCCGGATTGCCCGTGGTGTTCACCGCCACGTGGCCATCGGGGTGGGCGATGAGCGTGCGCGCGCCTTTGAGCACCAGCGTGACCTGGTTGCGCTGGGCAAATCCGCGCGCCACTGCGAGCCGGTTGGCCTGCACCTCGGCCACCGAGATGCCGGCCAGCCGCGCCATTTCGCCGGGATGCGGCGTCAGCACCATCTTGCGCCCCTTCGCCAGTTTGGTCAGCAGCTCCGGCTGCGCCGCCAGAATATTCAACGCATCGGCGTCAATGACTGCCGGAATCGTTGTTGCCGAAAGCAAACCCGTGGTGAATTTCACCGTCTCCGTACTCTGCCCCATGCCGGGACCGATGGCCAGAACGGTCTTGCCCGTCATGAGCGCCTCCACCGTTTGTGGCGCAAGATTCTCTGCTGCAATGCAGCCCGAAGGAGTTGCAGCAAGCGGCCACGTCATCAACTCCGGCGCAAGGGCCGCCACTAGAGGCAGCGACGGCGACGGAACCGCCGCCGTCACCAGTCCCGCCCCAGCCCGCAAGGCCCCCAGAGCCGCCAGCGCCGGCGCGCCCGATTTGCCGCCCGCCGTTCCCAGCGTCCCGCCCACCACCAGCACGTGCCCGTAGTTTCCCTTGTTGGCTGTTGCCGCGCGCGGCGTCTGCGTGAGCGCAAGCGCCGACCCGGCCCAGATCAAATTCAATCCCGAAATCATCGCCTCCTCAGGCGAGCCGATGGGCGTCACCACGATAGGCTGCGACCATCGCCGCGTCAATTGCCCAAAGACGTGCGCCGGCTTGGGCGCCGTAAACGTAATCACCGCATCGGCGGGAAAAACCGGACCAGCAATGGTTGCGACAGTTTCGTCCGCCGGCCAGCCGGAGGGCAGATCAACGGCCATAATCGGCGCCTTGCTGCCATTCACCCATTCCAGCGCCGACAATGCCAGCCCCTTCAGTGGCGCTTTGAATCCGGTGCCCACAACGGCGTCAACAATCAGATCAGCTTCCAGCGCGCTATTGTGTCGAGCTAAGTCTTCGGCCTTTTCGATGACGGCCACAAGCCTATGCGCCGGGCTTGTCAACTCGCGCCACGCCGTGGCCGCGTCGCCCGTGAGGCCATCCGGCGCGCCCAGTAGCAGTGTCGTCACCTCCAGCCCGGCCTCGGCCAGCAGCCGCGCTGTCATCATGCCGTCGCCGCCGTTGTTGCCCCGGCCACAGAGCACTGTTACGCGCCGTGTACACGGAAATTGCTCCCGCGCGAAGGCCGCCACCGCCGCCGAGGCCGCCCGCATCAGGTCAATGGACGGTACTCCAAACCGCTCGGTCGTCACCCGGTCGCAGGCCTGCATCTCGGCTGCGGAAAGAACGTGCATGGGAACCATGTTAGTACATCCGGGCGCAATCAGATGATCCCTGTCCCCAGCCACTACACAGCTCATATCCCCGGCGCAGGAATTCGATTTCGGCGCATGTGTTGTTTTTTGATCTCTGTGACTTTGCTTATAGTAAGAGCAAGACTGATAGAGAGTAGAGATATAGCTAAATGGGTTGCGTGAGTGCCGCAATATGCGATGCCATATATGACCTTCACTGCAATCAATTGTTCGGGCTTGAACTTCAATTATTTTTTATTGCTGCCATGCAATATACCGCCAGTTACTTTGGCGGGTGCTGCAAATTTCACTGAAACTTGTGAAATCATACCCTCATGGCGCGTCATCGCTGCCCGCCTGCACAGCCTGCCCTGAGCCTGTCGAAGGGGCTAGTCCTCCCAGCGCCATTGACGGATCAGCCGACAACGACTCCGCTGCAAACTCCCCTGCCAGAAACCGTCCCCATGCCGCGGCGGCAATCATCGCCGCGTTGTCGGTCGACATCGCCAGCGTGGGAAAATCCACCCGCACTCCTCGCCGCGCGCCCTCGGCGCTGAACCGCGCGCGCAATTCGCGGTTGGCGGCCACTCCGCCCGTGACCAGAATCCTCCGCTCCCCCAGCGATTCCGCCGCTGCAAAGCTCTTCTTCATCAAATCGCCCACTACCGCGCACTGGAAGCTGGCCACCAGATCGATCACGTTCTGCGGACACAATGCCAGCGCCTCTTCGTTGCTCTGTGGCGGGTGAGCTTCAACTCCCGGCGCAAAGAGCCGTGCTGCCCGCGCACGCGCCTCATCCCGCAGCCCGTGCAGCTCCACGTAGCGCAGTACCGCCGTCTTGATCCCCGAAAACGAAAACATGAACCGCGGATCGAGATTGGCAACCGGCGCGGTCTTGGCCGCTTTTGTCCGCGGGGGTTTACCGCCCAGGTGTACTTTTATTTTGATTTGCGCGAAGGAAAACGGCACAGCCTTGGGGTTGCCGTATCGAGCCAGCGCATCGATCCACGGCCCTCCGGGATAGCCAAATCCCAGCAGCTTGGCTACTTTGTCGAAGGCCTCTCCGGCAGCGTCGTCCACCGTACGCCCCATCAGCCGGTAACTCCACGCCTCCCTCTCCTGCCGTGCCCGATACAGATGCGTGTGCCCCCCGGAAACGACGAGAGCTAGCGCCGCCTCATTAAAAGAACTTCGCCCGTGCGGCAGCTCCTGCATCAACACCGCATGAATATGCCCTTCCAGATGGTTGACGGCAATCAGCGGCAGCTCCAGCGCTGCGGCCAGCGCCTTGGCGTAGGTAATCCCCACCAGCAGCGCCCCGGCCAATCCCGGCCCGGCGGTCACTGCAATCGCGTCCAGATCCCCCAAGCCAACTCTAGCCTCCGCCAGCGCCGCCCTTACCACTGGCACAATCGCCCGCAGATGCTCCCGGCTGGCCAGTTCCGGCACCACCCCGCCGTAGCGCGCATGCGTCTTGATCTGCGACGCCACCACCGACGAAAGCATCCGCGTCCCCCGCTCCACGACAGCCGCCGCTGTCTCGTCGCACGAGGTTTCTATGCCCAATATGAGTCCGCGTCCGCTCATCTATTTAGTTTAGCGGCTGCGCGAGCGACAATGGATGCAGCAGCCATGCCCACCGCCACGCCCCAATTCGATGCGGCCCTCAGTATCATCGCCGCCCTGCGCGCCGCCGGCCACCAGGCTTATCTCGCCGGCGGCTGTGTCCGCGATCTGCTCCTCGGCCGCGAGCCCTCCGACTACGACGTCGCCACCAGCGCCACGCCCGACATCGTTCTCAACCTCTTTCCGCGGACCTTTGCCGTCGGAGCGCACTTTGGCGTCGTGCTGGTCGCCACAGAATCGCAACACAAGCCAGTCAGCCACGATGGCTCAAGAGCTGCGGAGCACATTACTGAGGTCGCCACCTTCCGCTCCGATGGCGCCTACTCCGATGGCCGCCATCCAGACGCCGTCCGCTATACCACTAGCGCCGAAGACGACGTCCGCCGCCGCGATTTCACCATCAACGGCCTGCTCCTCGACCCACTGCGCGTGACTAGTTTCAGTCTCAGCACTGATGAAAAAACGCTCACCGTCCGCGCAGGACTCCGCGAAGGACTCCGCGAAGGACTCATCGATCACGTCCACGGCCTCGCCGACCTCAACGCCGGCATCATCCGCGCCATCGGCCAGCCCGGCGAGCGCTTTCAAGAAGACCATCTGCGCATCTTGCGCGCTGTTCGTTTCGCCGCCCGCTTCGGCTTCCAGATCGATCCCGCCACGGCCGCCGCCATGCGCCGCCTCGCCCCAAAAATCCACGCCGTCAGCCGCGAGCGCGTCCGCGACGAGCTGACCAAAATGCTCACCGAGGGACGAGCCCGCCACGCCTTCGAATTACTGGACGAAACCGGACTCCTCGCCCAGCTCCTCCCCGAGGTCGCCCGCATGAAGGGCGTCGAGCAGCCGCCGAACTATCATCCCGAGGGCGACGTTTGGATTCACACGCTGTTGCTGCTCGCGCAACTCCCGCCCGCCTGCCCGCTCCCGCTCGCCTGGGGCGCGCTCCTCCACGATGTCGGCAAGCCGCCCACTTTCACGCTCGCCGACCGCATCCGCTTCAACGGCCATGTTGAGGTCGGCGTGGCCATCGCTGCGGACATCTGCCGCCGCTTCCGCTTCTCCAACGACGAAACCCGCCAGACGCTCTCCCTCATCGAGAACCACATGCGCTTTGCCGACGCCCAGCGCATGAAGGCCTCCACCCTCAAGCGCTTCTTCCGCCTGGAAAATTTCCCTCAGCATCTCGAGCTGCACCGCATGGATTGCCTGGCCTCCAGCGGCAACCTCGACCATTGGAACTTTGTCCGCGAGCGCTATGATTCCATGCCTGAAGAAGCCGTCCGTCCCGTTCCGCTCCTCACCGGCCGCGAGCTGATCGCCGCGGGTTACACTCCCGGCTCCGCCTTCAAGGAGATGCTCCGCGCCGTTGAGGACGCGCAATTGGAAGGCGTCATTGCCACGCCCGCCGAGGCGATGGCCCTCCTCCGCGACCGCTTCCCGCTCGCTTGACTACCTCCTGGTTCTAGATGTTTTGAAAAATCAAAGAGGCGTTGTCGCGCGCAGCAGTACGGCTTCATCGAGTATGCGGTGTGCGAGGCTCAACTTTGATTGCGCCGGGAAGGCCACCTCGCGTGTCGCGGTGATGAAGGTGGCAGCGTTCTGTTCCGAGTCGAAACCCAGGCCGGGTTGAGAGACATCGTTGGCGACGATGGCGTCCGCGCCTTTGCGTCCCATCTTCTCGCGAGCGCTGCGGATGAGCTCTTGTGTGTCGCTGGCGGTCTCGGCGGCAAAGACAATGAGCAATGTGCCGGGATTGCGGTGGGCCGCGACGCTCTGCGCAATGTCTTCTGTTGGCTCCAGCGTGAGTGTAAGCGGGCCGCTGCGCTTCAGCTTCTGCGCGGCGGCGGCTGCGGGACGGAAATCGGATACGGCTGCGGCTTTGATAACCATGGTGGCTTGCGGGAGATGTGCCAGGACGGCAGCGTGCATCTGGCTCGCGGTGGTCACGTCGATGCGTTCGCAACCAACAGGAGTAGCAAGTGCTGTGGGCGCACTGATGAGAATAACCTTTGCGCCGCGCGCCAGAGCGGCTGCGGCCAGTGCGTAGCCCATGCGGCCGCTGGAGCGGTTGCCGATAAAGCGCACCGGATCGATAGGCTCGCTCGTGCCGCCGGCAGTGATCATCACCGTCTCGCCGGCGAGGTCGCGCGGGGAGTTTTCATCGAGGCGCTGAATGCGGGCGAGGACAGCGTGGACAATCTCGTCGATCTCGGCAAGCCGTCCGCTGCCGGTCATGCCGCAGGCCAGGTAGCCGCTGCCCGGCGCGATGATTTCTACGCCGCGCAGGCGCAATGTGGCGAGATTGGCTTGCGTAGCGGCGTGGTTCCACATGTTCACATTCATCGCCGGGGCTACGATAACCGGCGCGGTGGTGGCCAGATACAAAGTCGAAAGAAAATCGTCGGCCAACCCGTGCGCAAATTTGGCCAGCGTGTGCGCGGTTGCCGGAGCCACCAGAAGCAGGCCGGTGGATTCTGCCTCGGAGATGTGCTCGATGGAGCCGCCTTCGTACGCATCCGTCTGCCACATCGAAGTAATAACCTTGTGGCCGGTAAGCGCGGCGAAGGTGAGCGGGCGGACAAACTCTTCGGCGGCGCGCGTCATCACCACGTGAACGTCAAGTGAATGCTGCTGCAAGAGGCGAACCAGTTCGGCGGCCTTGTATACGGCGATGCCGCCGGTGACGCCGAGCGTAACTTTGAAGGGATGCAGGCTAGGCATGATCTGCTCCTAGAAGATGGTTGTCGATCAGGCGCGTATCGCCCAGCCGGGCGGTGACGGCGATGAGCGCGCCGCGCGTGGTGTCCGCCAGCGGCAGCAGAGTGTCGGGATCAACCACGGCGGCGTATTCCACAACGACTGTGGGTTCGGACGCCAGCATCTGCAGCATGGTTGCGATCAGCGCCTGGGCGTTGCGCTCGCCGCGCGCGTGCAGATCGGCAGCAGCCGTCAACGAGCGGTGCAGAATGGTAGCACGTGCGCGCTGTTCCGCCGTCAGGTAGCTGTTGCGCGAGCTTAGGGCCAGCCCGTCGGTCTCGCGCACGATGGGGCAGCTGACAATTTCAACGGGAATATTCAGATCGCGAACCATGGCGCGCAAGACGGCGAGTTGGGCGGCATCCTTCTGGCCGAAGTACGCGCGGTCTGGCGCAACGATGTGAAAGAGCTTGGCGACAATAGTGGCCACCCCGCGAAAGTGGCCGGCGCGGTGTGCCCCGTCCAGACGGTCGCTGATGCCGGCAACCTCAATAAACGTAGTCGCGCCGGCGGGGGTCAGCGTTACCGAGGAGGGAGCGAAGAGAATCTCAGCGCCGGCTGCCGTGAGCGCGGCGCAGTCGGCCTCAAACGTTCGCGGATATCGGTTGAAGTCTTCATTGGGGCCGAATTGCAGAGGATTGACGAAGATGCTGGCGGCCACGTGAGCGCAGTCGCGCTTCGCCGCGGCGATCAGCGAGAGATGGCCGGCGTGCAATGCGCCCATGGTGGGCACAAGGGCAAGTGTGCCGCCGCGCCGGAGTTCGCGTGCGGCTGTTTGCATTTCGTCATTGGCAGTGATGATGCGCATGGGGTTAATCAGTGCGTTCCCTTCGATTGGCCGGAGGCAAAGTTCATCGCTGGCTGCGTTGTTGAGGCTCGCGTTGCAATAGCTCCGCGTCGGCTTCGCCCGGAAGGTGGTAGCTCTCCGCATCAGCAGGGAAGGCTCCGTCGCGAACATCGCTCGCATAATGCTGAACAGCTTCACTGAAGAGTGTGGACGCGTCGGCATAACGGCGGACAAACTTGGCCGGAGCTGCCCCGTTGAGATTGACGAGATCGTGAAACACAAGAATCTGACCGTCGCACTCCGGGCCCGCGCCGATGCCGATGGTGGGAAGGTCGAGCGCGGCGGTGATCTGGCCGCCCACTTCGCGGGGAACACACTCCAATACGATGGCGATAGCGCCGGCGGATTCGAGAGCCTGTGCGTCCGCAATCAGATCGTCGATGGCGGCAGCGGTTTTACCCTGTACGCGGTAGCCCAGGCGATGGACCGATTGCGGCGTAAGGCCGATGTGGCCCACCACGGCAATCTCCGCCTGGGTGAGTGCGGCAACCAGAGCGGTGCGGTTGCGGCCGCCCTCAATCTTCACAGCTTCGGCGCCGGCCTCCTTGATGAAGCGCGCCGCATTTGTGATGGCCTGCGCGGTCGAGGCGTGGTAAGAGCCGAAGGGCATGTCCGCCACTAGTAATGCGCGACGTACTCCGCGTCGTACGGCGCGGGTATGGTGCAGCATCTCGTCCATGGTGACGGGCAGCGTGCTGTCGTAGCCGAGAACCGCCATGCCCAGCGAATCGCCTACCAGAATTACGTCAATGCCGGCCTGGTCGACAAGTCGCGCAGTGGGGTAGTCGTAGGCGGTAAGCGCGGTGATCGGTTCGTGGGCTTGTTTTTTATCGAGAAGGGTTTGCGCGGTGACTTTCGGCGCAGCGGAAGATGCTTCCCGGGCGGGAAGCTGGATAAGGCTCATCACGATTCTCCAGTGTAGCTCCGCAAGCAACGCGGATGCTACCTGATTCGTACAAATCCAGTATATATCTCACGCAAAAGGGGCTTCAACCAGGCCACCGGCCTGATCGAAGCCCCTCTCGTCTTTCCTGCTCTTACTTTGCCTTCGGTCCAGCCGCGCGTATCGCCTCCGAAGCATCGAACTGCTTGAAGTTCGCCTCGAAGCGCGCCGCCAGCTCCACGGCCGTCTTGTCGTAAGCCGCCTTGTCGGCCCATGAGTTGCGCGGGTTCAAAATCTCTGCTGGAACATCCGGGCAGCTTACCGGAATGCTCAGCCCGAAGGCCGGCTCGGTCACAAAATTCACCTTGCTCAGCCGGCCGTCCAGCGCCGCATTCACCAGCGCACGTGTAATTTTAAGGCTCATGCGCTTGCCCACGCCGAACTTGCCGCCTGACCAACCCGTATTCACCAGCCAGCAGGATGCCTTATGCTGCGTCAGCCGCTTGCCCAGCATCTCCGCATAAACCCGCGGCGCCAGCGGCAAAAACGGCGCGCCGAAGCAAGCCGAAAACTCCGGCGCCGGATCCTTGACTCCCGTCTCGGTCCCCGCCAGCTTGGCCGTGTACCCCGACAAAAAGTGGTACATCGCCTGCTCCGGCGTCAGCAGCGAAATCGGCGGCAGCACGCCAAACGCATCCGCCGCCAAAAACATCACGTTCTTCGGATGCCCGCCCACTCCCGGAATCACCGCGTTCTCGATGAAGTCCACCGGGTAGGCCGCGCGCGTATTCTCCGTCAAATGAATGTCAAAGTAATCCGGAACCCGCGTAACGGGGTCCAGAATCACATTCTCCAGCACCGACCCAAAGCGAATCGCGCGAAAAATCTGCGGCTCGAACTCCTCGGTCAGGTTGACGCACTTGGCGTAGCAGCCGCCCTCGAAATTGAAGATGCCGGTCAGTCCCCAGCCGTGCTCGTCGTCGCCAATCAGACGCCGCGCCGGGTCCGCAGAGAGCGTCGTCTTGCCCGTGCCCGAGAGCCCAAAAAACAGCGCCGTTACTCCGTCCGCGCCCACATTCGCCGAGCAGTGCATGGGCAGCACGTCCTTATTCGGCACAATGAAGTTCATCACCCCGAAGATCGACTTCTTGATCTCCCCGGCGTACTTCGTCCCGCCAATCAAAATCATCTTGCGCGTAAAATCCGCCAAGATAAACGCGCTTGTCCCTGTTCCATCCCGTTCCGGAACGGCTTCAAATGTCGGTGCCGCCACCACGGTAAACTCCGGCTTGTGGCTGGCCAGCGCCGACGCCTCCGGCCGCACAAACAACTGCCGCACAAACAGCGCGTGCCATGCATACTCGCTGATCACACGGATCGGCAGACGGTAAGCCGCATCGGCTCCGCAATATAGGTCCTGCGCAAACAGCTCGCGGCCCTTCAGGTGCTCCACCACCCGCTCCAGCAGCGCATCAAACTTCTCCGGAGCGAACGGCTTGTTCACCTTGCCCCAGTCCACCACGCTGTGCGTCACCGCATCGTCCACCGTAAACTTGTCCTTGGGGCTGCGCCCGGTCCGTGCTCCGGTCTCCGAGACCAGCGCCCCGTTAGCCGCCAATTGCCCCTCGCCCTTAACCAGCGCTATTTCAATCAGTTGCGACGCACACAGATTGGCATGCACCTGCGGACCCGCCGCCAGCGCCTTGATCGCCTCTACCCCAGATACACCCATCGTAGAACTCCTTCCGCGCAAAAAAGTAAAATTGAACCGATAATCCATTGTGCCATCCTTACCGCATTGTGGGAAGGGGGCGGGGAAGTTGGCCTTGAAAATGGTTAGCAATAGCTTACCGGTTTTTGCAAAATGTGAAGCTATAGCTGACTGGTTTTAGGCTAAATGTGAAGCTGTAGCTTACCAGTTTTGGGGAAAGTGGGAAGCCCAAGCTTACTGGTATTTCGAACACCAGAAAGCACAAGCTTACCGGAAAATGGAACAATAGCTGCAAATTCCTCAGTAGTTGTTTTTGCAAGTGATAGAAGAAAGAGCGAATATACCTGACCAACCTTGGTCAAGAGAGTTTTTCGGAGAAAATCGGGACAGAGAACAGCCGTCAGCTTTTAGCTATCAGCGGTCAGTGATCAGTAGTCAGGGAATAGAATGGCACGTATCGGCCCGATCCATTCTCCATCAGGTATTTCAGCGCGGTGAGACCGCACTCAAAACTTGGCTTTTGCCCTTTGTGCCTGAAGGTATATGCGTTCAGATAAACTCAACTGCGCGGAATGCATTCCCATTCAACAACATCTCAAATGGATTAGCTGCACTCCGAGATTGAGCGCGGCTACGTAAAAAGTTCTTGACAATTGCCTACAAGGTTGCCTATTTTTCGTTCTGACGGCTTTACCACGAGTCCGGCGTGGCTGCCTCCCCCGTTTCACTGGTCGTCCGGCTCCTCCATTATTGTAACCAGACATCCCAATCTGTAGCAGGGATAAGACTCTCTAAAATGTGCATACCATCGCCTTGCGATTGGATGAATTCTTACACCTGTCCGCCATCCAGCCGGTCAATGCTGCGTGGCGCTCGATCACATTTACCCGAAACAGGAGGTTCCCATGGCAAACTGCGCTACAAGTAACAATTTAGGAGCAGTAACAATTCCCTCAGACACGGCCATTAACTGTAAACTGAGAAACCCTCCCAACGGTATAACGATTGTGGAGGCTAAGGTTTTCCAGCCAAGTAATAGCAGTTCCGGAACTGCATGCACCCTAACCGGCACCCAGAGTTTCACGATACCTAAACTTCAAAAGGGAACCGCGAGGCTCTTTGTATCGATTCAAGGACCCTTCGATGAAACAAACCCTATTTTCGTCGTAGAGGACTGTGATCAACAAACGGTTATCATGGCCATCACTGACGCGGATGGGTTGGCCAGCAAAGATCTGGGGGTGTCCTGATGAAACGATACAATGCAATCCGCCCGATTGTCGCACTCGTTCTGGTGCTCTCTTCGTTCAAGATTGCAATGGCTGACAACAGTGAACACTGCAAGAATCTTGCCAACAATCTTCTGAATTCTAAACCCGCTGAACTAGATATAATAATCGGTAACTTTGTTACTATCACGAACAGCGAAGGTTGCTTCCAACAAGCGGTCCGGAACAGCGTGATTCAAAAAGCGATTCAAGACGTCACACCTGCACCTGTCCCTCTTCTGAATGCTATTGAAAGCCTGAGCGGCAGCCAGCAGCAAGGTTCCAGTCTCTCTTCATCAGGCTCCACCAACGCTGTCACCAAACCATCCGGCCCAACCTCTCTCATTGAGGAATTCGGCGGCGCGAGCACAACCACAGGCACCAGTTCCATGACATTTCAATGGTCACCGGGCACGATGCTCAGAAACTTTGTACTGTCCGGGTACGAAGATCTTTGCGACCTTGTCGGGCAAGCTTCTCCAAAATCGCAATGCATTAAAAAAAGCCTGATCAACGGACTGATACCTCTCACATTCAAGGTGACGTCCAATACCTCAACCGGATCGAATACAATATCTGGAACAGCCGCATCTTCAAGCTCCGGTTCGACTTCCCAGCCTGTAACGGTAAGTTCAAAAGGAAACAGCGGACCAAGCTTTACGGGACTCACAGTGCAGTATTCATTCTATGGCTCGAAGAGCCAGGCGGCCACGAATGCAGCTACGAATGCCGTGACAACTTCGAGCATTGATCCTCAAATATCGGCAGGTGTAGATAAGCTAATCACCCAGGTACAAGGAACTCTGATCAATCTCGATAATTGTGATGTGTACAAAGCATGGAATTCGAGTGCAGCCAAGAATCTAACAGACAAGATCAGCTCGATACGAACTTCAACTCCAGGACTGACTGCCGATCAGCAAAAGCAACAAACTGTGCAGCTTCAAGCATATGTGGAGGATCAGTATGTCACCCTTATCGGCAAGATGCTGGATTCGGTTTCCTGTAGTTCGGCGCTCAACAGTATGCCCGACATGTATGCAGCTGTCATAAACGCGGAAACCGCCGAAGCCCTGACTTCACAAACGAGTTCGGCAAAACCTGAATTGGCAATTGAATACGATCTCAATACCCCAACGAACCAGCCAGACTATTCAGCTGTCAAATTAACCGGGAACTGGCAGTTCGGTCCTAAAAGCGCGGCGGCAAGTAAAGCAGCTGCAACTGCATATGCAAAAAACGCAGGTATTATTCTGGCATCGGCTAGTGCGAAATCCGGCAACACAACCGACACCAACAAACAACTCAAGGCAACCGCCAAGTCGTCAGCGCAGACCAGCACACCACCATGGTCTTTGACTTTCAACGGCGTAGCGGATATCTACAATCGTGCGCCGCCCAGTTCGGTTCCATCCGCCACCCGATTGCGCGACATCCAGGCCGGCGCAGAGATTGCGTATCTGTTTGCGCCCACGGTTAATGCCTCGCCACTGCGGAAGTTTATGGGGAATATGACTCTCGCCGGCGCATACTCTTACCAGGATCAGACCAGCCCAGCGATGCTCACCGGCCCCGCACTCAGCGACTTTACCGGCCTGCCCAGCTCCACCACTACCGCCTACGCCCCGCGCGGCGTGATTCACCTTGGTCAGATCCGCTTCGGCTTCGGCACGGGATCCAGCACCAACTTCACCTACCCGGTTGCCTTCACGTACTCGAACCGCACCGAACTGATCGTGCATCCCACGTGGCGGGCACAAGTCGGCATCACCTATAACTTTAATTCACTCTTCAGTTCCTCCAGTACAACCCCAACACCAGCCACTACAACCTCAGCCGCTTCGCCAGCAAAATAAGTCAACTTTGATTACCTCAAATCTCCTCCCCTTCCTTTCGCCAGTTTTCAAAAAGCCGGCGAAAGGAAGGAAGATAGCGTATACAGCCGCCGTTTCACATCCCTCCCTTGCCCAGCAGAATGCCGATGCCGTAGGTGACGGCGCCTTCCAGAGCGCCCACGGCGGTCATCTCGAAGCCGGAGGACCACCAACTGCGGACGGTGATCAGCGACTTGGCTGCGCCGACGGCAAAGTGCGCCGCAAGCGAAACCACGGCGGCGGCGATCACCGCGTTCATTCCATTCAGGAAGAAGAAGGGGGTCACGGGAATGAACGCGCCGACGGCGGTGGAGAGCGCGCCCGAGCCGGCCGAGACCCAGGGATTGGCCAGCGCCTCCTCGCTTGTTCCCAGCCGTTCGCTGGCCAGCGCGCGCAGCAACTGCTCCGGGTCGTTGGCGATGTGATTCACCATGTTTTGGGAGTCCTCTTCAGGCAGGCCCTTCACCTGGTAGTAAAGCGAGAGCAGCTCGCGGGCCTCGGGGCCGTTCATCTGGATGGCCTCGCGCTCGCGGGCAATCTCCGCCATGTAGATTTCGCGCTCGCTCTTGGCGGCAAGATACGCACCCGATCCCATGGAAAGAGCTGAGGCAATCATGCCGGAGAGTCCGGCCAGCAACACGTATGTATGCTGGCTGACTGGGTCTCCGGCCGTCGCTCCGGCCACGCCGCTGACAATGCCGAAGATGGCGCCCAGCCCGTCGTTCACTCCGTAGATGGCGTCGCCGATCCAACTGCCCGGCTGCTTGCGTCCCTGGGCGCGCTTGGCCAGCATCTCATCCAGAACCGCCTGGGCGTTGATCTTGTGCGCGCCGGCCGGAACTTGGTAATGGCCGCGAATCAGCGATCCCAGCTCCTTGTAGTGGTCCTTCTCGTCCTCGATGACGTGCTCGAGAATGGCGATGGACTCCGGGTCGCCCAGCTCCTTCAACTGCGTTCCGTAGCCGGCAATGGCGCGGCTCTCCTCGATCTCCAGGCGTCTGAGAGCCATGCGGATGCCGCCAGCGCGGCTGGCCAGCGAGTCGGCATCGCCACCGGGCTTGCCGTGGTAGACCGGCTCGGGGCCACCTAGCTCAAGGATGCGCCCATGCCACAGCGCGGCGTGCTCCCACTCGGCGCCGGCCAGGTGGCGCAGGACTTGAGAGCGCACCGGCTCCGTATCCCGGTCGGCCAGCGTCGTGTAGCTGTGGTAGCCCTCCATCTCCGCCTGCCAGTTGCCATCCAGCGCCTCCAGAACCTTTTTCAGCTTTGCAGGGTTCAATGTTTCCTTGGCCATCTCTTTCTCCTTGCTTTGCATTGAGAATAAGGCATTTCGCCACGCTCGGCAGCGATTTTCGACGGCTTTTCCAGATTTCCGCAAACGCCTGCCTTCTGCACAGCCCGCCCTCGTCCTACACTCTTCTGATATGGCCACCTTGCCCAACCTGGCTCTCGACTCCCCCCTGCCCGCCAGCGTGGACGCCGAGAAGACCATCCTCGGCGCCATCCTGCTGGACAACGCCGCCCACGCCGAGGCCGCCGAAAAAATCGAGGCCGAAGACTTCTCCCTCGACTCCCACCAGCGCATCTTCCGGCGCATGACGGAGTTGATCAATGCGCAGAGGGCCGTGGACATCGTCACCCTGGCCAACGAGCTTTCACGCCTCAAGGAGATCGAATCCATCGGCGGCGTAGCTTACCTGGCCTCCCTCACCGAGGGTTTGCCTCGCCGCCCGGTCATCGAAGAGTACATCCGCATCGTCAAGGACAAGAGCCTGCTGCGCAAGCTCATGCTCATCTGCTCAACGGCCATTGCGCGCGCCGCCAACCAGGGCGAGAGCGCGCTAGGGGTTCTGGACGAGACCGAGGCCAGGCTGCTGGAAGTCAGCGAGCAAGGCCTCACCCAGGGCTTTCAGTCCCTCGAAGAGATCGTCAGGGACTCCTTTGGGACAATCGACAATTTGTATAAGAACAGCCGCGAGGTCACCGGCCTGGCTACTGAGTTTTTTGATTTTGACCGCATGACCAGCGGCCTGCAAAAAGGCGAGCTGATCATCATCGCCGGCCGTCCCTCCATGGGCAAAACCGCGCTGGCCATCAACATCGCCGAGAATGTGGCCGTCAAAGGCAAGGCCATTGTGGCCGTCTTCAGCCTGGAAATGAGCAAGGAGTCGCTCCTGCGCCGTATGTTAGCCAGTCAGGCGGGTGTGGATCAGCGCAGGCTGCAAACCGGCTTCCTGCCAGACGAAGATAAAACCAAATTGCGTGAAGCACTGAACGAACTGGTCGAGACGCGCCTCTTCATCGACGACACGGCAGCCATCTCGATGGCCGAGATGCGCGCCAGGGCACGGCGGCTCAAACACACCCGCGGCGGACTCGACCTGATTGTGGTGGACTACCTGCAACTGATGACCGCCACCGTGCCCTCCTCCGGCAATAAGCCATACGAAAACCGCGTCCAGGAGGTCTCGGCCCTCTCCCGCGGCCTCAAAGCCCTGGCCAAAGAGCTGAATGTGCCGGTGGTGGCTCTCTCCCAGCTCTCCCGCGCCGGCGTGCAGCGCAAGGACGACCACCGCCCAATCCTGAGCGACCTGCGTGAATCCGGCTCCATCGAGCAGGACGCCGACGTGGTCGCCTTCATCCATCGCGAGGCCTACTACAGCAAAGATAAAGAGGCTTTGAGCGAGGCGGACAAAGCCAAATCAGAGATCATCATAGAGAAACAGCGCAACGGACCCACTGGAACGGTTCATATGTATTTCAACTCGCGCTATACGCGCTTTGAGAATCTGGACTCCAGGCACGAGGACTGAGCGGCAGCCGAATAAGAGTCGCACTGTCCACTTGCAGCGCCGATGGGCTATATTGACTACGTACCGGGCCGGTATGCACGGCAATTAGTAGCCAGGAGGTTCTGATGAAGATTACCGACACGATTGGATTGGTGCTGAAACAGAAAGAAAATAACAGAGTCCTGACAATCTCACCCGAACAGACGGTATACGAAGCGCTTGAGGTGATGGCCGAGAACGGTATCGGGGCCTTGCTGGTGCTCTCCAATCAGCGCCTGGTCGGCATCCTGTCGGAGCGCGACTACGCGCGCAAGGGCATCCTGCAAGGCCACCCCGCACGAGAAACCCAGGTCCACCAGATCATGACCAGCCCGGTGGTCTTCGTTCACCCGGAGCAGACCGTAGATGAATGCATGACCATGATGACCGAACGCCGTATCCGCCATCTGCCGGTGCTGCAGGGCGACGAGGTGGTGGGAGTGATCTCCATCGGCGACCTGGTGAAGTGCGTCATCTCCGGCCAGGAGCAGACCATCAAGGCATTGCAGGGCTACATCACCGGGGCGTATCCGGGATAGCAGCAGTCCTAGCTTGTCAGGTTGTAGATCAGGCCGAAGGGGTCCCTGATGTAGCATCTGGGGAACTCCGGTTCATCCTTGACGACCTCGCAGCCGTTCTTGACGAGTTGGGCTTTGGCTCCTTCCACACTGTCCACCGTGACTTCCAGAACCGGACCCAGCGCCGGGCCGCGCTCGATGAACAGGTTGATGTGCCGGCCATGAAGGCTGATCATCAGAGGCTCTTCGCCGGTAATCTCGAAGCCGAGATGCTCGACGTAGAAGGCAGCCGCTTTTTTAGGGTCGGGTGACTGGATGAGAATGTCGGCGCCGAAGGTGTTTGCCATGATTGACTCCCGGTTTTCGTAAGAGTATCAAGGGTACCTGAAAGCTGCCCTGCTTCAGAAGGCAGTGTAGCAATGGATTAGCTGCGCTTCTTTCCGCTGGAGAAACCGCCTGTGCGTTTGCCTCCGGGTCGATTGCCGAAGGGGCGAGGTCCAGAGCGATTCGCTCCGCCCCGTTTGCCTTTGTACCCGGATTTCCACCGTACGGATGATGACCTGTCCGTGGGGGCCCCGGATTTGGAGAAGTCGCCCGGCTTTGCTTTGGAACGCACGCCGCCTGCAGGCTTGCCGGGGCCGAAGTTTGGTTTGGGTTTCCAGCCGGCTCCCGCTTTTCTCTCCGCGCGGGAGGTGGAGTTGGGGTACGGTTTCGCCTTGTTGGGGCGATAGCTGGATGCGCCCTCGGTGCGCGGCGTGAAGGGCCGGGATGAACTGAAAGCGGGCTTGCCGGGCTTCCACCCCACGGACGAAGACCTGTCCGCGGGGGCCCCGGGCTTGGAGAAGCCGGCCTTGAACGGCTTGCTGCTGGGCCGCGCGCCGCCTGCGCGAGGCTTGCCGCTGCTGGTGGTGAATGGGCGTGCCGAGCCCGTGATCTCCTCAATGTGAAGATTCGGCGGTCTGACCGGCCCAAGGTCCTCGTCGAATACCCGTGCTTCGCGAGCTGGGGCTTCGCGGCGGGGCGCGGAGGGGCGCTGATAAGACGGCCGAGCAGCGCGGTTGTCTTTCTTCCAGGCAGGACGGGCGGCAAAACGGCCTGGACCTGATCGATCTGGCGCCGGTCGTTCCGGCTTCTTCCAGACGGGTTTGGCGGTAAAGGGACGGCCTGCGCCGGGACGGTTTTCGCCGGATGAGCCTGCGGCAAAGCGCGTGGGCGGACGGGCTGCTCGGTCGTCTTTCTTCCATGCGGGCCGTAAGGACTTGCCTGTGCTTTGATCGAAAGCGCCAGCCGGACGGCTGGGCCGGAAGAGTTTGTTGGCCGCGCCGCTGGCAAAGGACTCCGCCGGGCGGCTTGTCCGGTTTGTCCGGTCTCGGTCCGCGCCAAACTTCTTGGGCCGGAATTCGCCGGGGCGGCCTGAGTCAAATTTTTCAGCCCTATAGTTGCCAGGGCGGCCTGACGTCGATGCAAACCACTCCATCGGCTTGTTGGGTCGCGGTTGGTTGCTGGGTTTGGGAAGTACCGTCGGCAAATGGCCTGCATCCATTAAATTGCGGCGGCGGAGTTCCTTGGATTTTGGCGTGCGCAGAGAGCCTTCGGCGGCGCGGCGCAGAGCGGCGAGTTCCTCTGGCTGAAGTTCGCGCAGGCCGCCCGGTTCCTGGTCCAGAACCAGTGGTCCGTAGCCGACGCGGCGAATTTTTTCGACAAAGTGGCCGACCTCCTCAAACATTTTGCGGATTTCGCGGTTGCGGCCTTCGGTGAGAACCACTTCGTACCAGGGATTGTCTCCCTGGCGCACTTGCCTGATGCGGGCCGGGCCGGTGCGCACCTGCCCTGAGCCCGGCTTGCCGCGTTCGATGGCCACGCCGCCGCGCAGAATATCGAGCTCGGCTTCAGTGGGCTGGCCGGCGACCTTGACCAGGTAAGTTTTTTCCACGCCGGAGGAGGCCTTGGTGAGCCGGTTGGCCAATTCGCCGTCGTTAGTGACGACGAGCAGACCTTCGCTCATGTAGTCCAGCCGTCCGACGGGGTAGAGGCGCTCCTTCATCTTGTCGAAGAACTGCATCACCGTGGGCCGGCCCTCGGGGTCCTTGACAGTGGTGACGAAGCCCCGGGGCTTGTTGAGGACGAAATAGCGATGGCGCTCAGGGCCCTGGAGCAGCTTGCTGTCCACGCGGATGTGGTCGCGGGCGGCGTCAGCCTTGGTGCCCAGCACGGTGACCACCTGGCCGTTGACCTCGACGCGTCCCTGCTCGATCATCGTCTCGGCGCTGCGCCGGCTGGCGACCCCGGCGCGGGCGAGAATCTTCTGCAGCCGCTCCAGCTTGGCCGGTGGTCGCGGCGCGGGAGTGAACTCAGGCTCAGCGGCGTCGGCGGGCTCCGCAGCCTGTGCAGCCGCTTCCTGCTCGATAACCATCTCGTGCTCGGGAATATCGGTAGCCTGCTCCAGCTTTGCTTCAATCGCTACAGGCTTGGGGGGCGCGGTCTTCTTGCTCTTTACGGTTTTCTTCACTGCGGTCTTCTTGGCGGAGGTCTTTTTCGCGGCGGTCTTCTTTGCTTTGGGGATGGCCATGGGGGAACTTCTCGGTTTCTGCCTGCTCTGTAGGGGAAGGCGCGGCAGGAGCGGCCTATGTAAAGTGGTGGGTTAATTGCCGGCCGCCGTCCCAGCGGTCGAAGGGTTTTCAGCTTCCGTGTCCTCCAGCTCCTCGCTGGCGGCTTCGTCGAATTCAGGGTTCAAGGCAGGGTTCGCTCTCGGATCGAACAAATCGCCCGCTGCCGTCTCGGGCTCTTCGAGTTCCTGGGCGGCCAGCTTCTCAAACTCCTCCATCGAGGGCAGCTCGGAGACATCGCGAAGGCCGAAGCGGAGCAGGAACTCGCGCGTGGTTTTGTAAAGGATGGGCCGGCCAATCACCGCCTTGCGCCCGGCCGTAGTTATCAACTTGCGGGAGAGCAGCGTGCCGAAGACTGCCGATGTATCCACGCCGCGAATTTCGTTAACCTCGGGCGCGGTAACCGGCTGCTTGTAGGCGATGACGGCCAGCGTCTCCAGCGCCGGCAGCGAGAGCTTGAGCGGCTGCTTGATGCTCTTGACAAAGTTGCGGACGACGTCGTGGCACTCCGGTTTGGTGGCCATGCGGAAGCCGCCGGCAATCTCGCGAATCTCCACGCCGCGGTCGTCGGAAGCGCACGAGGCGATCAGCTCATCGAGAAGCGGGCGCAGAATCTCGCGCACCTCGCGGTCGCGCTGGCGGACCAGGCGGCGGGCTTCGAGCTCGGCCTCGGCAGCGGCCTCCGGGCTGAGTTCCGTTTGAGCCTCAGCAGTTTGTTCGGCGGAATCCTGAACAGGTTCCAGCTCCGGCTCCGGGTCCGGAGTGGCGAACTCTTCCTGCGCCGCAGGAAGGGGTTGGGCGGCGGCCATGTCAGCCTCGTCCGCCTGCGCGGCAGACGTGGCTTCCTGCTGCGCCTTCCATTCAAAGGCGTCGTCGGCAAAGAGGACGGCGAGCTGGCCCAGGGTGACCGGCTCCTCCGCGGCGTAGATGACTGCTTCCAGCTTGGCTTTCAGGCTCATTCTGCAATAGGTACCTCTCCTATTTTACCGGAAGCGGAGCAAGCCTGCGCGTGGAAACAGCCTCAATTGCCGGGGCAATGGTCGCAAAAAGGGCGTCCGGTTGCCGGACGCCCCAAAAACGCATTCGCATCGGCTTCAGGAAGGCTTTTTGTTGATGGTATGCGTGATGGTGATCCGCGTCTTGCCGTTGTCTCTTGTAGGGTTCGCGGTCACCGTCACCATGATGGATTCCTGCTTGCTCACGGCCTGTGTGAGCATAGCGCCGTCGGATGTGTCGAACACTGCGGCCGTGCTGCCAAACTTGCTCTTGTAAAAATCAACCACCTGCTGCTTCGTGTCCGAAGTAAGATAGACGCCCGTCACCATCGAGCCGGTGGGCAAATCCATCTTCATGCCGCCGCGCGTGCTCTCTGCGCCCGGATAGGGATCTACTCCCAGATCGGCTGCGGTATAGGTCTGCGCCGTGTTGAAATTGATTTTGCCTTCCGGCGTTTGCATCGTCATCTGGCCGTTCGGGCCGCTGACATGGATGTTATGCGTGATGTAATGCCTGATTGCGAAAATGCCGCCGCCTATAACGATGATGCCCAGCCCCACGACGACGGCGACGATAATCAGGATAATCTTGGCCGCGCTGCTGCCGGAACTGGCCGGCGCCGCGCCTGGTTGAGCGGCGGATGGTTGGGCCGGAGCAGCGCTTCCCGTGGCTGCCGCCGTGCCGCAGGAGGTACAGAATTGCTCGTTGGCGGATAATGCTGAACCGCATTTCGCGCAGAAGCTTGCCATGGTGATCTCCTTGATATTGAGAAATTAGCCGGAATCTTCACGGCGCTTTTCAGACTGTCTGACACTATACCTCACAATGCTTATATCTGTTCCATTTTTTATTTCATATCCATCCACCGGCAGGAAAACAACCTCCTTCCCCATAAAATGCGCGGAATGCTACAATCGGCACACTCCGGTCTTCTATGCTTGATGATCCCGCAACCCATGAAACCCTCCTGGAGGTCGTCTTCCCCGGCCACCCGCCTCAGCTTGTTCCCGTCACGCAATCCCCCTTCCTGATAGGCCGCGGCAGCGACGCCGGCAACCATTTACAGCTCGAGGACCGGCGCATCTCGCGCAACTGCGCCGCATTGGTCGCCGAGCAGGGCGGCTACCGGCTGGAGGACCGCGGCCATCGCCAGGGTATTTTTGTAAACGGCGAAAAGGTCGCGCAGAAGACCTTGCGCAACGGCGATGTGATTCATTTCGGCATCGAAGATTGCTGCCAGATCATCTTTCGCTCCGCCGCCGCTGAAAATGTCATCGAGAGCATGCTGACGCGCCTGGGAAGCATGGCGGGCAAGACCGGCGCGCAGCCTTCTGGGGGCTTGAGCCAGTTGAATCTGCTGCTCGAAGCCACGTCCCTGCTCCATTCGCAGCTTCCGCTGGAGTCGGTTCTGGCCGCCATGCTGGATCACACCATCGCCGTCACCCATGCCGATCGCGGCCTGCTGATCGAAGCGGGCGCGGCTGGGTCATTCCGGGTACGGCTGGCGCGCGGCCAGGGCGGCAAAGAGCTGGAGCCGGCGAGCGTTGCTCCCAGCCAGACCGCGTTACGCCAGGCCATCGACCGCCAATCCCCGGTCATCACCGAAGACTTGAACCAGGCCGATCTGGACCTCAAGTGCGCCGAGAGCGTCGTAGTGCAGCGCCTTCGTTCCATCATTGCCATTCCGCTGCTAGCCATGTCCCGCGCCATTTCCGCCGACGCCACCGTGCTTGAGCGTGGCCGGCTTCTCGGCATTCTGTATCTCGATTCCCGGCGGCCGGCGGCATTTTCCGATCTCGACCGGCAGATTCTCGATGCGCTGGGGGTCGAATCCGCCAGCATCCTGGACAATGCCCGGCTGGTGGAGCGCGAGCGCGAGCGGCAGCGCCTGGAGCAGGAACTTTCTATCGCCCGCGCCATTCAGCAGGCGCTGCTTCCCCAGGGCCTGCACGATGATCCGCACCTGGCCGTCACCGGAATGCACTACCCCTGTTACGAAGTCGGGGGCGACTACTTCGACGTCTTTCCCGCCGGCCCGGAGCGCACCGCGTTTCTGATTGCCGATGTCAGCGGCAAAGGCCTCGGCGCGGCCCTGCTCACAACCATGCTGCAAGGTGCGCTTTCCGCGATGGCCCTGGTCGCTGACCCGGTGCAGGTCTTTAATCACATCAACAAATTTCTCTGTGAACACGGCGAAGTGGGCCGCTATGCAACCATGTTCTTCGCCATAATCGATCGCGGCGGAAGGCTGGAATATGTCAAGGCCGGCCATCCGTCGCCTCTGCTGCTCAGGCGCGGCCAGGTCAGCGAGCTTTATAGCGAAGGCTCCTTTCCCGTGGGCCTGATTAAAGACGCTGAATTCACCTCCGCCAGCCTGCAACTGGAGCCGGGCGATACGCTGCTCCTATTCAGCGACGGCATCACCGAGGCGGAGAACCCGGAGCGTGAGTTGTATGGTGATTCCCGCTTGCAAGAGGCTCTGGCCGGCCGGCAGAAAGAGCCGCTCGACACGCTCAAGCAGATCATTCTCGATTCGGTTCAAGCATTTTCCCGCGGCGCCAGCCAGTCGGACGATATGACCTTGCTGATCGCGCGTTATCGCGCGCCCGCTTGAGCCGGCCGTCTGAGAATTAATCTTTTTTGGCCAGCGCACTATGCTAGAGTGATACCGGTCAGACTATGAGCACACCAAAGACCATCGGAAGGTACGAGATCATCGATGAACTGGGCCATGGCGCCATGGGCAGCGTCTACCGCGCCAAGGATCCGGCCATGGACCGCATCGTGGCCGTGAAGACCATTCTCCCTGGGGCGCTGGCCGGTGAACAAAGCAGCGAATACCGCCAGCGATTCTTTCGTGAGGCGCGCGCCGCCGGCGCTCTGTCCCACCCCGGAATCGTCTCCGTCTTCGATGTCGGCGAGCACGAGGGCGTGCCCTTTCTGGTGATGGAATTCATACCCGGAAGAACGCTCTCCGACGCCATCAAGAGAGGCGAGCGCTCCTCGCTGGAGCGCGTCTGCGAGATCGGCCAGCAGATTGCAGAAGCCCTGGGACACGCGCACCGCAAGGGCGTGATTCATCGCGACATCAAGCCCGCCAATATCCTTCTCGCCAAAAACGAGGCCGACGGAACCGAGCGGGCCAAGATTACCGATTTTGGCGTCGCCAAGCTGGCCGCCGGTGAGATCACCACCACCGGCCAGCTTCTGGGAACCCCCGCCTTCATGCCGCCGGAGCAGTTTACCGGCGCGCCTATCGACGGCCGCGCCGACCTGTTCTCGCTCGGCGTCCTTCTCTATTGGATGGCAAGCGGCGAGCAGCCCTTTCCGGGCGAGACAATGAGCGCCGTCTCCTACAAGATTGTTCACACCGAGCCCGTTCCCCCGGCCAAGCTGAATCCCGCCATCCCCGCCGCGTTGGAGAGCCTGATTCTCAAGTGCCTGGCCAAGAACCCCGCTGACCGCTTTCAAACCGGCGAGGAACTCGCCCAGGCCCTGGCGCAACTGCGCGCCGGCGCCAAGACATCGAGCCTGCAAGCCACCGCGCCCATGGCCAGGGGAACCGCGGGAGCATCGGAGGAGACCTACGACGTCAATCCCAGCCTGCCGCCCAAGTCCGCCCAGACAGCCGCAACTCTCAAGCTGCCTCAGCAAGCCGCGCCGGTCAGAAATAAGTCTGCGCTGCTGCTTGCCGCTCTGATTCTTCTCATCGTCATGGCCGCCGGGGGCGGGTTCCTGCTGCATCGCCATCATCATCACCGTCATGAGAGCGCGCCGCAACCGCCCGCGGAGACCACTACATCTTCACAGGCAGCGTCCACGGATACGACTGCATCGTCGCAACCAGCGCCCGCGCCCCAAGCCGCGCCGCAGAGCACGAATTCCACACAGCCCTCCACAGCGCCTGCTGCCCGCGCGCGATCTTCAGCCGTAGCCTTCGATCCAAAGTCGCTGGATCCCAAACAGAACGCCCGCTTGAGGCTGGAATTCAATAACTTTCCGCCCACCCTGGCCGTTACCATCGAGATGGATAAGAGAACCTATTCCAAGGGCGCGGCAGGCGACAAGGCGGCCTTCGACAACCTCTTTGTTCCGCCGGGAGTGCATGAATTCCGCGTCATCGCGCGCGGCGCCGGCGTGCAAAAGGCCTCGAATATTGCGAGCGCCGAGTTCAAGGCGAACAAGCGCATAACCTTGAAGGTTGAACTCCGGCTCCCCGCCACAGGCTCTTCCGCAAGTTCGCCTGCCCTCACCTCCGCCGCGCAGATCGTTGCCACTCTGCGGGCCGACCGCTTTTTACACTAGTCGTAAATTCACACTCGCGCATTACGATGCGGATAGAGAGTCGCTGGATGCAATGCAGCGCCCGCGGGTGGCCATGGCGCATAGCGCCGACTGCCTGGACAGCCTGCCCTGAGCGTAGTCGAAGGGGCCAGTCCCCCCACCGCAGGTGGTGCGAAAATAGAAGTAGATGATCTCCCTGCAAAATGCTGGCAAGCGCTATGGCCCGCGCGTCCTGTTTATGGAGGCCAACTGGCTGATCCGGGCGCGTGAAAAAACCGCGCTCGTTGGCGCCAACGGCACGGGCAAATCCACCATCATGAAGGTTCTCGCCGGCCTGCAGATGCTGGACTACGGCCAGATGCAGCAGACCCGCGGCATGAGCATAGGCTACCTGCCGCAGGAGGGGCTGACGCTCACCGGGCGCACAGTCTTCGAGGAGTGCCTCAGCGTCTTCGACGAACTGCGCGAGATGGCCCGCGAGGTCGAGCGGCTCAGCGGGCAGTTGGCCGAGCTGGATCACGCCGGCCCGGAGTACGAGGCCGCTGCGGAGCGCTACTCCATGCTGCAGGAGCGCTTTCACGCGCTGGACGGCTACGCGCTGGACGCGCAGGTGGGCGGCGTGCTCACCGGCCTGGGATTCGCCAAGGAAGACTGGTCCCGTCAGACCGATGAATTCTCGGGCGGCTGGCAAATGCGCATCGCGCTGGCCAAGCTGCTGCTGGCCAAGCCGAACCTGCTGCTGCTCGACGAGCCCACCAACCACCTGGACCTCGAAACTCGCAACTGGCTTGAAGACTACCTCCGCACTTATCCCTTCGGCTACATACTTATCTCCCACGACCGCTACTTTCTCGATGTAACCATCGACCGGACCGTGGAGATATGGAATAAGCGGGTGACGATCTATCAGGGCAATTACACAAATTATCTCGTGCAAAAGGACGAGCGGCGAACGCAGCTTCAGGCGGCTTATAACAACCAGCGCCAGCAGATTGAGCACCTGGAGGCCTTTATTAACCGCTTCCGTTATCAGGCCACGAAAGCTAAACAGGTGCAAAGCCGCATTAAAGAGTTGGATAAAATCGAGCGTATTGAAATACCAGAAGCCGAATCGACGATTCATTTCCGTTTTCCCCAGCCGCCACCCTCGGGGCGCATGGTGGCGGAGGCCGAGGGAGTTACAAAGAGTTATGGCGCCAAGTTAGTGCTCAACAACGTGCGCTTCCGCATCGACCGTGGCGACCGCGTGGCGTTGGTGGGCGTAAACGGCGCGGGCAAGTCCACTTTGATTCGCCTGCTCACCGGCTCCGAGCCGCCCACCGCCGGGCATATCAAGCTGGGCCACAACGTGGTCTGCGAATACTTTGCGCAGGACCAGTACAAGGTGCTGGACGGCGACGTGCGCATGATCGACGACATCAGCCGCGCCGCGGTGAATGTTCCGGAGCAGGCGCTGCGCTCGCTGCTGGGCTGCTTCTTATTCAGCGGCGACGATGTCTTCAAGCAACTGGGCGTTTTGTCCGGCGGCGAGCGCAACCGCTTTGCCCTCGCGCGGATTCTGGTTTCGCCGTCGAATTTTTTATTGTTGGATGAGCCGACGAATCACCTGGACATGCGCGCCAAGGATGTGCTGCTCGAAGCTCTCGCGGCCTTCAGCGGCACGGTGGTCTTCGTCTCCCATGACAGGTATTTCATCGACCGTCTGGCCACGCGCGTGCTGGAGGTTGAAGGCAGCAAGGTAACCAGCCACGAAGGCAATTACGAAAACTACCTACGCTGGAAAAGTCTTGCAGACAGCGGACCTTTGGTTGAGAGTGTTGCTAAGGGGAGGGTGCTGGAGCCTGCCGCGCTGAAGGTCAATGGAGCTGATGCTGAGGTTGGCGCATCGAAGGATCGCCCCCGCCGCCTGAATCCCATCAAGCAGAAACAAATGGAGGAGCGCTGTGCCTTCCTCGAAGAAGAAACCCCGCGCATCGAAGCCGCCATCGCCCACACCGAGCAGCAGTTGGGCGTCTATGTCAGCGCCGCCGAGACGCAGCGTCTGACCGCTCTGGCCGCGGAGTTGCGCGCGCAGTTGGATGCGCTCACCGCCGAGTGGGAAGAGCTTATGGTGCAGTTGGACGCGCAAGATTCGTTTGGATAGTCAGGAGATACGGAGGACTATAACTGTGCGTTCAAGCTCAGCCACTACTCGCCGATCTGGTTGAGCGTATTGGAATCAGTGACAGTGCGGCTCAATTTGATCGACAGACGCAGATAGTATGCGCCTAGCAGAATCGGAATGAGGGGAATCAAGAAGCCGACGCCATGGGGAAGGCTCGCAATATCCTGCCATCCTGCGAGAAGTCCCAATATTGGTGCTGCAAAGAAAAACCATGCCAATCGCCGAATGGACCGGGCAGCATTGAGTTTTTGTTCCTGCGTTGGGCGTGGAAGACGGCCACGATAGTGCCTAAAGAGCCAAAATACTATAACGAAATATGCTGCCACTAAAAATAAAGGCGCCCAGCGCAGCACAGGCATATGAGGAAACAACAAGACCCATGCAAAAAGTAGGGACGTAGTAGTTAAGCATATTCCCCAAAATACAAGCATAAATTTGGTTCGTACGTCCATGTGATTTCCTCATATAAAGCTGTTTGCCACGAACTTTTTGGCTTGCCTCATTCTACATTGGGATTCCTACAGATTCGTATTCAATTCCTTCTCAATTGCCTGGCTGATTGAATCTATCGGAAATACCCCTTGCCACAATCCGCACCTTCGTATTATTCTTAATTCATGCCTCGATGTCGCTAACACCGCCCTGGTGCCCAATGCGACAGAGGTGTGCGCTCGATTTCAGAGCGTTCTTCCCCGCACAACACTTTGACTCGTAACCCCACAAAAATGAATCAGAGCCGTCTGGGATTGCATCCCGGATAGAGGAGATCATCATGGCGCACATCGCTGCGAACGTTACAGAACTCATTGGCAAAACCCCGTTGGTTCGATTGAACAAAGTGGCAGCCGGGCTGCCCGCAACCGTTGTAGCCAAGCTGGAGAGCCAGAACCCGGTTTCGAGCGTGAAGGACCGCATCGGCTTCGCAATGATCGACGACGCCGAGAGAAGGGGCAAGATTACTCCCGGCAAGACAGTGCTGATTGAGCCCACCAGCGGCAACACCGGCATCGCGCTGGCATTTGTGGCTGCGGTCAAGGGCTACCGGCTGATTCTCACCATTCCGGAGACCATGAGCCTTGAGCGGCGTGTGCTGCTGCTGGCCTTTGGCGCGGAGATCGTGCTCACCCCCGGCCCCAACGGCATGAAGGGCGCCATCGCCAAGGCCGATGAGATTCTTGCCAAGACGCCGAACGGATACATTTTGCAGCAGTTCAATAACCCCGCCAACCCGGCGATCCACTACCACACCACCGGCCCGGAGCTTTGGAATGACACCGACGGCAAGATCGACATTCTGATCAGCGGCGTGGGCACCGGCGGGACCATCACCGGCGCGGGCAAGTACATCAAGGAGCGCAAGCCGGGCTTCAAGGCCATCGCCGTGGAGCCGGCGGACAGCGCGGTGCTGAGCGGCGGCAAGCCGGGACCACACAAGATTCAGGGCCTGGGCGCGGGCTTTGTGCCCGGCGTGCTGGACACCGGCCTGGTCGACGAGATCATCCAGGTGACGAACGACGAGTCGATTGCGCTGGCCCGGCGTCTGCCGCTCGAAGAGGGGATTTTTGTCGGCATCAGCTCGGGAGCTGCGCTGGTCGCGGCGCTCAAGGTAGCCGCGCGTCCTGAGAATGCCGGCAAGCTGATCGTCGTCATTTTGCCCGACTTCGGCGAGCGCTATCTCTCCAGCATTCTCTTCGAGTCGCTGCGCCAGAAGGCGTTGGCGTTACCGGTCGAAGCGATTGCCGTGTAAGGTGCTGGCCGGAAGGCGCTATGCTTTGAAGGGGCGCGGTTGATGAGGCTGCGTCCTTTTCGAGTGATTCTTTTGCCACGATTCTGAGAAGTCCGCCATGGCACTGTTTGCCCGCATCCGCGATGACATCAACTCCGTGCTGGAGCGCGATCCGGCCGCGCGCTCCCGCCTGTAGGTCTTCTTGTGCTATCCGGGGCTGTGGGCGGTGTGGATTCATCGCATCTCCCACGCTCTGTGGGGCGCCAAGCTGCTCCTCGCGGCGCGGCTGCTCTCCCAGGTTGCCCGCTTCTTTACCGGCGTCGATATTCATCCCGGCGCGCTGATTGGCAGGCGTCTCTTCATCGACCACGCGACCGGAGTGGTGATCGGCGAAACCTCCATTGTGGGCAGCGACGTGACCATGTACCAGGGAGTAACGCTGGGCGGCACGGGCAAGGGCCACGGCAAGCGTCATCCCACGGTCTGCGACGGCGTTTTTATCGGCAACAACGCCAACCTGCTGGGCAACATCACCATCGGCGAGAACTCGCGCGTGGGCGCGGGCTCGGTGGTGCTCTCCGACGTGCCGCCCAACTCGACGGTCGTCGGCGTACCCGCGCACATCGTCTATCGCAACGGCGAGCGCGTGCTGATTACCGACCCGCACGACATCAAGGATCCGCTCTCGGATTCGCTCATTGCGCTGGCTACGCGCGTGGAAGAACTGGAAGAACGTCTGGGCGGCCAGCGGCGGCCGGCTGAGCAGTTCACCGTCGAGGCCGCCGAGCGCGCAGCCTACCACGAGGAGTTGGAGCGGCTGCGGCAGTACGTCTCCATGGGCGAGGGGATCTAGGCCACTTTACACGGAACTTCGAATTTGTGCTGTGCGGCGCGGTTGCCGGCCCTACGTCAACGCAACATTCATGTTGTCGATGGCTTCGTCGATCTCATGCGTGTTCTTGAAGCCCACGGTCGCGCAATCGATTCCGGCGTTCTTAAAGGCGAAGCGCATGGCCGCCTGCCGGTCTTCGTGGCGCTTGAAGGTGCCGTCGCCCACCAGCTTCATGCTGATGACTCCCATGCCCTCCTTTTTCACCTGATGGACGTGATCGACGACTACATTTACCTGGTCAGGATGATCACCCTCGTCGTATCTGGGCCCGTCCATGCGCGTGCCGTTGTGATTCATGCGGATCATCGCCACTTCCAGCCATTTGTTGCCCGGCATCTGGCGAAGCGCGGGCTGCCCGTGGACCGAAGCGCCGCGGGCGAGGATGGTCTTCTTCGCTTGCGCTTCCAGAATGCCGTCTTGCCAGCGGCCGGTGGTGGACATCCAATTGCCTGTGATCTGCCAGTGCAGGAGCATGATGTCAAAGTACTCGGTCTGCGAGATACGCCGCATCTGGTCGAATCGCTTCAACGGATCGACGCCCACGTCGGTGGTCACCTTGTTCATTAACTGGTAGCTCTCGCGGGGGAAGACTTTGAGGGCTTCTCCCAGCATGGCAGGGGTCGTGTAGGATTCAGAGGTCTCAAAGAAGCGGATGCCGCGCTCGTATGCGTAGTGAATGAGGCGCGAGAACTCCTTCTGTCCGAGTGAGGACTGCACATGGCCGTTGTTGCTGCCGGTGCCGAAGGCCAGGCGCGTCACCTTCAGGCCGGATTTGCCCAGCGTGACAAGGTCGGTGGCTTTGCCGGTAGCGGCGTTCAACGAGAGCGAGCCGGCGCTGGCGATGGCTCCGGCGGCAAGCGTGGCTTTGAGGAATTCGCGGCGGGAGAGTGGGCTCATGATGATCTCCTTGACAGGTCCGTTTGGCGGGCGGGGAATGCCCTTCACGAAAGAGTATCACGAGAACGCGCGCCCGGCGGCGTTCCCCGCTGGATGCCAAAGCTCCAGACCCCGCTGCTGCGAGGAAAGATCAAACGGCGACGGTCTGTACTCGGGCTTCGGCCATCGCAGGTGGCCTCAATCCCTTGAAGAGAAGCCAGAAGTTCAGGGCTATATCGAAGAGACCCATCGGCGTATCGAACCACCCCAGGCCTACAATCTTATCGAAGTGGGGATTGATGAAGAGCGCAAAGGAGCACACCGCGGCAAATGTCGAAGAGAGCACGCCGAAGGCAGCCAGCGCTCGTGGGATATAGCGGGACTTGAACCACAGGCAGGCGCAGACGGTGGATGCCAATCCCCAGAAGAGCAGGCCAACGTAATAGATGTCAAAACCCATTTTGAAATAGAACATCGCCCAGGCCTGCAGCCGCTCCGGCTCAAATACCCGCAGATAATCCGCGCCGTTGAGGAGCATCAAGGCGTGAAAATTGTTGAGCGACATGAGCAGCCAGGTGAAGGCATACACAACCCACCAGAAGGCCGCCAGCAAGGCAAGGCCCTTGTTGACCGGCCTGAGAACCACGTAGAGGGCCGTTAGAAGCAAGAAGATACCAGCACAGTAAAGGATATTCAAGGCGATGCCGGTGCGAAAGAATTGTTCGTGTGCCAGGATATTGCGAGCGGTCTCCGCGACATTGCCGGTAGTCGGACTCCAGTTGATGCCAGTCAGACGCCAGAGGATTCCGTAGTGAACGTAAACCACGAGCGCAAAGGAGATCAGGTAAGCAAGACCCACTACTTTCGCAGCCGTTTGTTGTGATTTATCAATCGAGCTGACAGTCATTTCATTGCCTCCGAAGCTCTTACGCAATATGAAACGGTGTTGTTCCCAGGGATTCTCGACCCAATAATATAAACGGTCGGCAGAGAAAATTATTGTATTGGATTGCGCCGAAAAGCGTTCTCCCATGGAACCATTTAGCCTGACTCGGCGAGTAAGTCTCGATGGTAAGGGGATTTAAGCCCGGATTTCCTTTTGATTCATCATTCTGAAACCTCACTAGTGGTAAAATCGCAGGGATTCTGGGTCGAAAAAGGAGATTCCGGTTTAGGTGTGTTGGGGATTTGTTTCCCGATGCTCACCGAGGAGGCTTGATCCTATGCGGCAGAATGGACGAAGAATCGTAATCATCGGCGGTGGCATCGCCGGCCTTTGCACCGCAGTGTATGCGTTGAAATGCGGCTATCAGGTTCAGGTGCTTGAAATGCACGAGATGGCTGGCGGTCTGGCGATGAGTTGGCGCCGCGGCCCTTACACCTTCGAGACTTGCTTGCACTGGCTTGTTGGCTCAAAACCCGGTGGCGAGTTACACGCGCAGTGGCAAGAGATCTTCGACGTCGATACGCTCAGGTTCATTGATCCTGCTGAGTTTGTCCGCATCCAAAGCGAAACCGGCGACAGCTTGAGCATTTTCACCAATGTCGACCGCCTTGAGGCCGAACTTCTCAGGCGATCACCGCAGGATGCGGCCGCAATTCGAGACTTCACGCACTCGATTCGTGTTCTTGGCAAATTCAAGATGCTCGACCCCTCGGGCGGTCTGGCCGATAACTGGCTGAACATGCTGCGGGACCTTCCCATCTTTCCGCTCCTGGGAAAACTGTCGAAGATAAGCGGGGAACAATATGCCAATCGTTTCTCCGACCCGCTATTGAAGCGCTTTTTCTCCAATGGGGACATTGGAAAGATGTCCGCGATCGCCATGATTCTTTCTTTGGCATGGATGAACACAGGCAACGCAGGCTACTGCATTGGCGGCTCACAGGCGATCATCCGTCTTATCGAAGAAAAGATTGCAAGTCTGGGCGGCACGGTCCGGTTCAAAGCCCGGGTTAAGCACATCCTGGTGGAGAATAATACTGCCGTGGGGGTGCAATTGCAGGACGGCGAGAAGATTATGGCCGACTGGGTGATCTCCGCAGCGGATGGCCATGCCACCATCTTCGACTTGCTCGACGGAGCGTATGTCGATGAAGCAACCCGCAAGCTTTACGCCGGGAGGGAGCTGTTTGCTTCCTATCTTCAGGTTTCTTTAGGCGTGGGGCTTGATCTCAGTGATCAGCCTCCCATGTTGGCCCGTATGCTGCAAGCACCGCTCACGGTCGACCCTGGCACTGAGTTAGAAAATGTCGGGTTCCGCATCTTCCACTACGATCCGACCTTTGCACCGCCCGGTAAAACCGCAGTCACCAGCCTTCTACCCACGCGCAACTTTTCGTACTGGACCGAACTGCGCAAAAACAACCCTGGCGTATATCGCGATGAGAAGCACCGTATCTCTGATGCGGTGATCGGTGTTCTCGACAAACAGATCCCTGGCGCGCGTGCAGCCATAGAAACCGTCGATGTATCCACGCCGGCCACAGTCATTCGCTACACGGGCAACTGGAAAGGAACGATGGAGGGGTGGCTTGTTGAGCCGGGTGCGAGCTTCAAGCCCCTGCCGAACACGCTGCCCGGACTACACCGATTCCTCATGGTTGGCCAATGGGTGATGCCGGGAGGTGGTCTTCCTTCCGGTCTGATGACGGCGCGGCCTGCGGTGAAGGCGATCTGTAAGCACGATCACTTGCCCTTTGACCTCCATGCAGCAGAAGACAATAAGCCTGAACCGGTTGCGGTGTGATCGTGACAGCGCATCCCGTTGTAAGGCGGCCAAGAGCACGGACAGCATACGCCCTTATAGTTGTTGTTGAAACAGCAAAAGACGGACCCCGTTTCCGGGAAACCTTCATCGGCGCACGATAGGATTGTTCCAATCGTAGTAAACGGCTGGTGGAGAAGAATATTATATTGGATTTCGCCTAAAATCTCTTTCCCCGGAGCCATCCGGCGTGCCTCCGCCTGTCCGTCTCCATGGCGAGAGAATCTGAGGGTCGAAATTTCTCTCCCTGACCACTCGTGTAAAAAAATTCTGAAAAAATGAAATTTTGCCTTGACAAGAATCATCCATAGCACTATACATAGTAATACGAGGTATAGTGCTATGGCAATCAAAAGAGCGCAACCCGCCCAAGACGACCAGCCGGACCGCTGGGAGGCGCAACTACGTAAGGGCGCGCTGGAGATGGCGGCTTTGGCCAGTCTCTGGCAGGGCCGCCTGTATGGTCTTGAAATCATTCGCTTTCTTGAGAGTCACTCGCAACTGGCTCTGGCGGAAGGCACCATCTACCCCATCCTCAACCGGCTCAAAGCCGAAGGCCTGCTCACCTCCGAGTGGGTGGAAGCTGATGCCGGACATCCGCGCAAGTACTACTCGCTCACCGCTTCCGGTCGCCAGCGCCTGCGCCAGATGGCGGAGGCCTGGACCAACTTCTCGGGCGGCTTGAGCCGTCTTCTGGAACCCGTACTCGATACGAAGGAGAATCGCCAATGACCGCAGAAACGCAGATTGATAACTATCTAACCGCACTCCGCTTGCATCTGAGCCCGCTCACCATCGCCGAGCGGGAAGAGATCGTCCGCGAGATCAACGCCCACATCCGCGACTCCGCCGATCTGCCCGGTGCGTCTGTTGAATCCGTTCTGGCGCGACTGGGGCCGGCTGAGGCGTTGGCAGCGCAATATCGCGATGGGCTTCTCATCCGGCAGGCGAGCCGCAGTCTTTCACCATTGGTTCTGCTGCGGGCCTCATTGCGGCTTGCCACAAAGAGTGTCTTCGGCATCTTTGTATTATTTTGCAGCGTCTTCGGATATTCATTCGGAGCTGGATTTGTCGTTGTCGCTTTGTCCAAGGCCATTTGTCCGGCGCACACTGGCGTATGGGTTCAAGATGGACAAGTGGTCTCGGCCGGAGCGTTCATCTATGGCGTATCCCCAATGGCCCATGAGGTTCTTGGCCTGTGGATCATACCGCTGGGACTCATTGCGGGTAGCTTCACCCTCCTGATGACGACCTTCCTCATTCGCACCTCGCTGCGGGTCTCTCAGCGCTTGCAGTCGAGGCTGTGATGCAACTGGCGCGGAGTTCCACGAAGACGGGAATGGGGGAAGCTGCGCGAATTGATGCTGATTGAATTGGCTGGCAGTCCCAGCTTTTAGTCAGCTTCTCTGCCTCCGGTGTTACAGTGGTTTCGTCCCCACTTTGCTCGCGGAGTTTCTGCTTGCTGGCCCTTCGACCGCTGATCGTGGTTCTTTTCGCTCTTCCTGTTGCCGCCCACGCTGCCGCCCGCGTCACGGCCGCGCGCGTTCCGCCGGAGATGCGGGCTACTGATTTTACTGTTCGCGTGAACGGCCAGTCCATCGACGTGGCGCACGCCGCTGAAAATTACGAGTATGTCAGCTTCGACATCACCGGCCCGGTGAATGTCGAAATTACCGCCGCCGAGCCGGGTTTTTGGTCGAAAGGCGTAGACATTCAACCCTGGCGGCTGGGTTTGCGTCCTATCCTCAATGGCCAGACGATTCGCTTCCGGCTTACGGCTCCAGCTAAGCTCTCCATCTCGCGCCCCGGCGACTTCCTGAACTACGCCAAAATGCTGTTTCTCTTTGCCGGCGCTCCGCCGCCTCCCATGCCGCGCGACCCGAAGATTCGCGCCTTTCAGCCGGGGATTTATCACGAAAGCCTGAACCCAAAGAGCGGCGAAACGCTTTACCTCGCCCCCGGCTCCTATTTCTTCGGCAGCCTGAATCTGTGGAAGGTTGAGAATGTAAAAATCCTGGGCCGCGGAACCATCGTCTACAACGGTTCCCAGGACCCCAACCGCGACGAAGGCTGGATGCAAAAGCCGGACTGGCATTGCGTCGGCGCGCTTGAGGCTCACAACATCCAGATCGACGGCCTGACCTGCATCGTGCGCTCGCGAACCTGGTCGATCCAGATGAAGGACTCCACTGGTTTTCGGTTTGACGATCTGCGCGTGATCGGCGGCAATCCCGGCAACGCCAACCAGGACGGCATGGACTGGCTGGGCGGCGGCGACACCATCGTGCGCGATGCCTTTATTCGCGCCTCCGATGACGTATTTGCCCTGCAGGGCAACTGGGACGGCTACACCGACGCGGATATGTTGCGTCCCGGCCATGATGTGCGCGACATTCTCATCGAGCACAGCGTGCTTTCCACCAGCATCTCCAACATTGTGCGCACCGGCTGGCCGCGCAAGATCTTCAACTCGAGCAATTTTACCCTGCGCGACTCCGACATTCTCCACGGCGGCATCGGCGCATGCGGCCAGACGTATGCCCTGTTCGGCATGTGGGGCGCAAACGGCGCTCGGGGGATTCATTCCGGCTACAAGTTTGAAAATCTCTTTCTGGACAACTGGTACTCACTCGAGCAGATGGAGCAGGCTTACCCCGGCTTGCAGGGAATCGCCTTCCGCAACATCTGGGCGCTGGACCAGCCTCCGCTGGCCGATTCCTCCATGACTGGCGATGTGGCGGACGTGACCTTCGACAATGTGAAGTACGGCCAGGACCGCGCCGCCGCGAATGCCGATCTGCCGCTGGTGACGGGCGACGGCGCGCAGCCCGCGCATTTTCCGGCGCGGCACGCTCCGGTGGCCGCCTTCACCGTTGACCCGCCGGTCTTTACGCCGGGAGAGTATGTCACCTTCACCGCGCAACCCTCGCCCGGCGCGCGTCACATCTGGTTGTTCGGCGACGGAACGCAAGCCAAAGGCCGCCGCGTGCGCCATCGTTTTCCCGACGCCGCCGGAACCCAGCTGGACGGGGCGGCAAACGGAGCTGGCCGCTTCCGGGTTCTGCTCCATGCCGTGGATGGTGAGGGTCACGAGGACTGGGCGGCGCAGGGCGTCGTCGCCGCAGCCAAATGGCACGATGCCGCCGCCATCACCGACCCTCTGCTTGCCGGCCTCGCCTGGCGAATCTATCCCGGCGAATGGACAGAGTTGCCGGACCTGGCCACAGAACGCGCGGTCTTTAGTGGCGTAGGGCCCAACCTGCACGCGGATGCGCAGGGATTTACGCATTACGCCGTTGCCTGGGACGGACTCATCGATATTCCCGCCGACGGAGGCTATACCTTTTATCTGCTGGCTCGCGACGGCGCGCGCCTGGTCATCGACGGCGTGGAAGTTGCCAAAACCGGACCCTCTTTCGCCCAGGTCTGCGGCTCGCCGGGCAACGCCATGCGTTATGATCGCGGCTCGCTGGGCCTGCGCGCTGGCCAGCACGTCTTTCATCTGGAGGGTCTGCACTCGGCCAGCGAGGGATCGCCCCGCCTGCTCTGGGAGGGCCCCGCGCTGCCCCTCACCGACGTGCCCCCGGCCGCTTATAGCCATCCAAGACAGGATGCGGTAAAAAACAGGGACTTGACACGCTAGCGAACAAAAATTGCTTCTTTCACCCCAATGAGCACAAATCGCTCGTTGGGAACTTCGGCAGTGCTGAGGAATAAGGGGTTAGGATGCCCAAAATGTTCCACGTGGAACATATTCATTCTATTGAGTTTGTTACTATGTTTACTACATAATTAACAGCAAGATTCTGAAATATATTTGGTGTGTAAGGAGTACATTCGGAGTCAGGGAACAAAGATGAAGAGTAGATGGATAATTGGCTGTGGTGTTGTCGCACTCTGCGCGACTTTGCCGGCTCAGGGACGGGAGCCGGCCGCACTGCGAAGTTCCACGCAAATCCTCGTGGTCACCACGCAGGATTGGAACGCGGCTGCCGGAACCTTGCAGGTCTATGAACGGCCCCATGCGCGCAAAAAGTGGAAAGCCGCAGGCACTCCGATTCAGGTTGTGGTCGGCAAAAACGGTCTCGGATGGGGCGCGGGAGTTGCGACGGAGGCCGGACGGCGCGCAGCCGCCGACCCGATCAAGAGAGAAGGCGATGGCAAATCGCCGGCGGGAATCTTTCGCCTGAGCACGGCCTTCGGCTACGCCGCCCAAGAACCGCCGGGATGGATGATGCCCTACATGAATCTCACTCCGTCGGTCGAATGTGTCGATGACGCGCATTCAAAGTTCTACAACCGCGTCCTCGATCGTGCAACGGTTGTGCCCGATTGGTCGAGCTCCGAGCAGATGCTGCGCCCCGATGGCGAGTACCGCTGGGGCCTGGTCGTCGATCACAACGCTGCCCCGATGACTCCGGGCGCGGGTTCGTGCATCTTCCTGCACATTTGGCTGGGGCCGGGGCAGGGAACCACGGGATGCACAGCCATGGCGCAGGAGCAGCTTGAAAATCTGCTCGCGCGTCTCGACCCGGCAAGAACTCCACTGCTGGCGCAGTTGCCGCGCCCGCAGTATAAAAAGTTGAGAAGACATTGGAAGCTGCCTGCTTTGCCCAGGCAAAAATAAAATGGCCTTGCGAGGATGGAGTAATGAATATGGATGAACAAAGAAAGCTGGTGAAACATTTTCTGGCGGCGCTGGCTTACAGAACGCAGAAGGCGCTGCGCGATGCTCCGCCGGAGTTTGCCGCCTTCCGCGCGGCGCCAAAGCTTCGCACGCCGCATGAGCTGATCCGCCACATGGACGGCGTTCTTGGGTCGGCGCGCAGCTATTTCACTGGGGAACCTTACAGTGTGCCGTACTTTCCAGAGTTTTCCGCCGCGGTCGCGCACTTTCACGAGACGCTGGCGGACCTGGCGCATCATCTGGAGATCGGCACGGAGTTGCATGAGATTACTCTGGAAAGAGTCTTGCAGGGTCCATGTTCCGATGCCATGAGTCACGCCGGCCAGTTGGCAATGCTGCGGCGGCTTGCAGGCAGCCCGGTCCCGCCGGAGAACTTCATCTTTGCCGCCATCAGTTCAGACAACCTCGGTCCTGACCAGCCGCCTCCGGTCCTCCCCGATGAGGAATGGCCGGAGAAGCCTTAATAAACTGATTTTCTGTCTTTCTACTTCTTCGGCAGTTGCCCCGCATCCCAGCCGCCGCCCAGCGCGCGAACCAACCCCACGCTCGATACAAACTGCCGCGTCTGAATGCTGATGGCGGTGCGCTGGTTCTGGAGCAGCGCGGCCTCTGCCGTCAGCACTTCCAGGTAGCTGGTCACGCCGCCCTTGTAGCGCTGGTTCGATAGATCAAAGGAATGTTGCGCCGCGTTGACGGCCTTCTGCTCCGCGGCGGATTCCTGCTCCAGAATCCGCAGGCCGGAGAGCTGATCTTCCACGTCGTTGAAGGCCGCCAGGACTACGCTCTTGTAGCCTGCCGCCTGGGCTTCATAGCTGTGGCGCGCGGCGTCGGTGAGGGCGTGGCGCTTGCCGGCGTCGAAGAGCAACTCCGATGCCTGCGCCCCCAGGCTCCACAGCGCGCTCGGTCCCTGAATCCATGTGCCGGCGTTCATGCTTTCAAAGCCGCCGGTTCCGCCCAGCGTGATGTTGGGATAGAAGGCGCTCTTGGCGATGCCAATCTGGGCGTTGGCTGCCTCGGCGCGGCGCTCGGCGGCGGCGATATCCGGACGGCGCTCCAGCAGTTGCGAAGGCACTCCGGCAGGAACCTTGGGCAGGGCCAGATCCTGAGTCTGAACAAGCGGCGAAAACGGAATGCTGAACTCGGTGAGTTTCAGGTTGGCCAGCATGCCGATAGCATGTTCGTACTGGGCTCTAGCCACGCCCACGTCGATCCGTTGCGCGCGCACGGTTTCCAGTTGCGTGCGCGCCTGGGCCACGTCGGCCTCGGTGCCGATGCCGCCCTGCAGCCGCCGCTGGGTCAGGTCAAGCTGGTGTTCCAGGTCGGCGACGGTCGCATCGAGCAGCTTGATCTGGGCGTCCAGTCCGCGCAACTGAAAGTAATCCGCGGCCATCTCGGCGTGAAGGCTCAGGTCGATGTTGGCCGCGTCGGCGGCGCTGGCCTGGGCATTCGCGCGCGCGGCCTCGACGGTGCGGCGGATGCGCCCCCAGAAGTCCGGCTCCCAACTGGCCTGGCCGGCGATCGCAAAATCGCTGTAGGTGGTGGGCTTGCCAACCGAGTAGGATGGTCCATTTGCGGAGATTTTGTTGCGCGAGGCGGAGGGCCCGGCGGAGAGCGTGGGATAGAAAGCAGCGCGGGCTACGGTGATCTGGTCGTGAGCGGCAAGATACGTTTCTAGAGCTTGGCGGAGGGTCTGGTTGTTGGCGGCAATGCGCTCTTCCAGTTGGTTGAGCTGCGGGTCCTGGTAGATCTCCCACCACTTGCCGCGCATCATGCCGTCGGAAGGGTTCGCGGGCTGCCATGCTTCTCCGGCAGGAGCGGGAAGCGGCAGCAGCACCGTGCTCGCGCCGGTTTCCTTGTATGCCGGCGGAGCCTCGTAGCCGGGGCGGCTGTAGTTGGGGCCGACGGGTTTGCAGCTGGTGAGGAGGGTGAGGGCGAGGAAACCGGCAAACAGCGCAGTGCGGCCGGTTATACGAAGGTCGAAATTGAGCGGAAGCGTCCGCATCGCTACTTGCCCCCCGCATTGGTTTGGTTGGCGGGGCTGACCACCTGGACCTTTTCGCCATCAATGAGCGAGTCGGGCGGATCCTGAATCACCTGGTCGCCGAGGCTTAGCCCGGTCACAATCTGCACGCTGGCCCCGTCGTCCTCGCCAATGACCACCGGAACCAGATGAGCGGTGTCGCCGTTAACCACCACGCCCACGCGCAGTCCCTCCTTGCGGAAGATGAGCGCCGCGGCGGGCACTATGAGCGTAGGTCCGGCAGCCGGCTTCTTGAAGTGCACCTGGGCCAGCGAGCCAGGCAGCAGTTCGCCGGTGCGGTTGTCCACGTCAATCTCCACTAGCAGGGTCCTGCTGGCCGGATCTATGGCGTCGGCGGTGCGCACCAGCGTGCCCTGATAAATCTTTCCCGCGTGCTCGGCGAAGCTCAGATCGATCTTCGCGCCCGGCTTCACATTCGCCGAGTACAACTGCGGCAGATTGGCGTAAACGCGCAGGGTCTGGAGAGCTTGCAGGTGAAAGAGCTCCTTGCCCGCGCCGGTATCAATGAGCTGGCCGGTGTCGATGTTGCGCGCGGTGATGACGCCGTCGAAGGGCGCGTAGACCTTTTCGAAGGATTGCAAATCGCGCAGCCGGGCAACATTGGCCTGCGCCGAGCGCACTTGCGCCGCGGTGGACGCTGCCTGGTTGACGTACGTATCGGTGTCCTGATGGGAAACGGCGTCGGATTGAACCAGTCCCGTGTAGCGCTCGGCCTGGATGCGGGCGTTGTTGGCGTTGGCCTGCGCGGTATTCAGGTCGGCCTCGGCCTGCGCCAGTTGCTGGTCCAGTTCGGGCGTGGCAATCTCCGCCAGCAGCGCGCCCTTTTTTACCCGCGCGCCGATGTCGAAGTACCAGTGCGTCAGGTAGCCGGAGGTCCGCGCGTAGATGGGCGAATCCGTCCACGCGGTCACGTTGCCGGGTAGCACGAAGCTGTCCACGGGCGCGCCCGCCCTGGGCGCGGCCACAATCATCGTGGGTGCGGCCAGCTCGTTCGTGCGTTCGGCGAGTACGATGTCGGCGTGAATGCGGCGTAGTATGCCGACGCCCGCCAGGACGCCCGCAACGAAGAGGACGACTGCCACGCCCACGAGGGCCTTGCGCGGCGAGATGGCCGCCTGCTCAGGCGCGGATTCGTGTTCGTGACCTGACTGGTGACTGGGCTGCTGGTTCGGATGGGATTCGTTGCTCATGAAAATTTACTCCGGTATTTCGGGCCTGCTAACACTACCTCAGGCGATTGGCGTTGCGTGCGAAAAGCCGTCCAGACGAGGCGGAGTCCGCAGGGTTTGGTGGTTCCAAGCTCAAGGACGACAACAAAGTATGGGCGGCTTTTCGCCACAACCCGAAGGGACGGGGCCAATTTTCCCCATTTCTTTGTTGCTCGTCACTCCAGTAGATTAACTACAGTTCGCTCCTCGCGCCTCGAACTGAGAAAAAATTGGCATTCGTCGCCTCCGTCTGAGGTAGTGTTAGCAGGCCCTAGTCAAACTCGTCATGTATTCCGGCCATTGCCGCGCCATGAGCCGTCTTGCGGCGGCCTTCCAGCCAGCCATGAACGATGGAGAAAAATGCGGGAACAAAAAGCAGCGTGGCCACGGTGGCCAGCAGCAGGCCGCCGATTACCGCGCGGCCCAGCGGCGCGTTCTGCTCGCCGCCGTCGCCCAGGCCCAGCGCCATCGGCACCATGCCGATGATCATCGCCAGCGCGGTCATCAGTACCGGGCGCAGGCGGACAAAGCCCGCGTTCAGCGCCGCCGTGCGCGCGTCGCCCACCAGGATCTCCAACTGCTCGCGGGCAAAGCTCACCACCAGAATCGAGTTGGCCGTGGCTACGCCCATGCACATGATGGCCCCGGTCAGCGCCGGCACGCTCAGCCGGGTGTTGGTCAGGAAGAGAAACCACACAATCCCGGCCAAAGCCGCGGGCAGCGCCGAGATGATCAGAAACGGATCGAGCCAGGATTGAAAGTTAACCACAATCAACAGGTAAACCAGTAGAATCGAAAACGCCAGCCCTCCCAGCAGGCCGATGTAAGACGATTTCATGGTCTCGCTCTGTCCGCGCAAAATGAAGTGCGAGCCGCGCGGCAACTCGGATTGATGAGCGTCGATGATCTTTTCTATCTTGCGCGTCACGCTGCCCAGGTCGGTTCCGTCCACGTTGGCATAGATGTCGATGACCGGCTGCACGTCGTAGTGGCTGATGGTGCCCAGCTCGGTACCGGGCGTGATGGTGGCGAGGTTGCCAAGAACCTGGGTGGAAAGCGAAGCGCCGGGAGCGGCTGTGGAAGCCGCGCCATCGGACTTCTGGGCCGGAATCGATCCGGTGATGGGGAGGCTATTCAACTTGGCCAGCGAGTCGGTTCGATACTCCGGGGCCTGAATAGCCACGTTGTAAGTCACTCCGTTTCTCGGGTCCATGTAAAAGCTGGGCGTGGTCTGGAAGCTGCCGCTGAGGGCTACCAGCAGGCTGGTGGCCACGTCTTTCTGAGTGAGGCCAATGGACTGAGCGCGGGTGCGGTCCACGTCCACTGTCATCTTCGGTTCATCGAAGGGCTGCTGAATGCGCGCGTCCGCCGCGCCGGGAACATAGCGAACCTCATTCAACATACGTTCGGCCAGGGCGCGATTGCCATACATGTCCGGGCCCACAACCTGGATGTCGATGGGCGACGAAAGTCCGAAGTTGAGAATCTGGGTGACAATGTCCACCGGCAGCACATAGAAGGTGACGCCGGGATACTGGCGGGCCAGCACCGAACGCAACTGCTCGACATACGCTGCGGTCGGATGGTGATCGGGCGACAACTGAACCTGAATGTCGGCATCGGCAGTTCCGACCGGCGCCGAGGTCGAGTAGGAGAGGTTCAATCTGGAGTTGGGCAAGCCGATGTTATCGAGGATGGTGACCAACTCCCTGGCCGGAATCTGCTCCCGGATGGTAGCGTCGATGTGATCGCAGAGCGCGGCCGTCTCCTCGATGCGCGTGCCGGTGCGGGCGCGCACGTGAATCTTGAACTGGCCGGAGTCCACCGAGGGAAAAAAGTCCTGGCCGAGGAAGGGCGCCAGCAGTCCCACCGAGCAGATGGCGAACAAGAGGAAGAGAACGAGAAAAGCTCTCGCGTGGTCCACGCACAGGGTCAGCAGGCGCAGGTAGCCGTGGCGAAAGCGCTCGAAGCCGGACTCAAAGCCCTGCTGAAAGCGAATGAAGGGATTGCGGCTGAAGCGTTTTTTGGCGGCCTCGGCGTCGTCATGCTCCTTCAGCAGGTACTTGGCCATGGTGGGGACCAGCGTACGGGAGAGGAAGTAGCTGGCCAGCATGGCGAAGACCACCGCCTCGGCCATGGGCACGAAGAGGTACTTGGCTACGCCGCCGAGGAAGAACATGGGCACGAAGACGATGCAAATGGCCAGTGTGGAGACCAGGGCGGGGACGGCAATCTGCGCCGAGCCGTCGAGGATGGATTGCTCCAGCTCCTTGCCTTCTTCCAGATAGCGGTTGATGTTTTCGATGGCCACGGTGGCGTCGTCCACCAGGATGCCGACGGCCAATGCAAACCCGCCAAGGGTCATGATGTTGATGGTCTCGTGCAGCATGGAGAGCACGCTGAGCGAGCAGAGAATGGAGAGCGGTATGGAGACGGCGATGATGATGGTGGATCGGAAACTGCCCAGAAAGATCAGGATCATGATGGCGGTGAGGCAAGCGGCGACGATGGCCTCGCGGACCACGCCGTCGATGGCGCCGCGGACGAAGATCGACTGGTCGGCGAGAGCATTGATCTGCGTTTGCGGCGGGATGCTTCCCTTCAGCTCCGGACTCTCCAGCTTTTGGCGCACGCTGCGGATGATGTCCAGCGTGGAGGCCGAGCCGGTCTTCATGACGGCCATCAGGATGGCGCGCTTGCCGTTCACATGCACGATGTTGGTCTGCGGCGGGTAGCCGTCGCGCACGTGGGCCACGTCGCGGATGTAGATAACCGCGCCGTTGACCGCCTTGATGGGCAGGTTGTTCAGCTCATCGACGATCGGCGGAGCGGAGTTGGTCTCGACGGCGTACTCGAAGCGGTCGATCTTCATCGTCCCGGAGGGCGCGATCAGGTTCTGCGCGGAGACGGCATTGACCACATCAGCCGGCGAGAGCCCCTTGGCCTGCAGGGCGTGCAGGTCCAGGTCCACCTGAATCTGGCGCAGCTTGCCGCCGTAGGGAAAGGGTGTCTGCTGTCCCTCGATGGTTGCCAACTGGGTGCGGACGTTGTTGGTGGCCAGATCGTTCAACTGCTGTTCGTCCAGGCCCTGTCCGGAGACGCCCAGCATCAGAATGGGCACGCTGGAGGCATTGTACTGGATGATGAAGGGCGGCGTGGTGCCCGGCGGCAGTGAACGCAACTGCACCTGGCTGATTGCCGTGACCTCAGCCACCGCTTCGCCAATGTTGACGTGCGGCTGAAAAAATACCTTGATGAGCCCAACGCCATTGAGCGATTGCGATTCGATGTGCTCGATGTCGTTGACCGTGGTGGTCATGCCCCGCTCGCTGTTGGTCACGATGCGGTTGGCTATCTCCTGCGCTGACAGGCCGGTGAAATTCCACACCACCGTCACCACCGGGATGTCGATGTTGGGAAAGATGTCCGTAGGCATCGTCAGGATGCTGAAGACGCCGAGAATCAGGATTAAAAGCGCAAAGACGACGAAGGTATAAGGCCGCCGCAGCGCTAGCCGGACAATCCACATAAGGCAGGTACTCGCTCCTAAGCCGGGCCGCTCCCCACCAAACCGCTTCAAAGTGGCTCGACTAGCGTCAAGATCGGATCAGCGCCAGCTCATCGGATTCCGGAACCGGTAGGCGCTCACCGCCCGGTCCGTTCCAACAACCTGTTGAAATTACTATGGTAGACGAAGAAGCGCGGCAATGGAGCATGAGCTTCAAAATGGGCCGCCCACACACCTATTTGGACGCTCCAACGGGTTGAAAAGATGCCCTCCCCGCGCGGCCATGTTCCCCCGCCGCCTGCTTCGCTTACAATAGTTCCGTCTTGCTTCCATGGTGATATGTTTCTCCGTGGGGAAGATCCCGCGCTCCCGCAATGGTTGCGCCTGGGCGGGCGAAACCTTTCAGGAAACTCAAGCGTCCCTAGAAACGAGCGCGGGCAGAGGGTCAACTGCTCGGAACAGCTGTATTTTGCTCGCCTTGCGGGCATTTACCACGAATTAACGACGGGAATCGACACTATGTCCTTTGAAGACGCTTCGGAGTCCCATCAAGCTTCATCCGGGATCGAGCAACAACCCTCCGCCCCCAAGAGTTCCTGGGTGCGCGTCGTCATTTATCTGGTTCTGATCAGCCTCGCATGCCTGGTCGCCTGGCGCATCTATCAGAGCCAAAAGCAGACCGCGGCCTCGAGCGCCAGCCAGGCGGCCGCGCTGATGAGCCGGCCGGTCCCTGTGCAGGTCGCGGCTACTGAGCAGAAGCCCATGCCCATTTTCCTCACCGCGCTGGGCACGGTGATGCCTTATATGAGTGTCACCGTGAAGGCGCGGGTCAGTGGCGAACTCGAACCGGTCAAGTTCACTGAGGGCCAGCAGGTAAAGCAGGGCCAGACCATCATGGTCATTGATCCCCGGCCTTACCAGGCCGCGCTGGACCAGGCCAAAGGCACACTGGCCCACGATCAGGCCCTTCTCAAAAACGCCCAGGCGGAGTTTGCCCGCTACAAGGCGCTCTATGACGCCGGCGTCACCTCCAAGGAGGTCATGCAGTCCGATGAGGCCGCGCAGGGACAATACGAGGGCGCCATCGAGTCCGACAAGGCGGCCGTCGAAACCGCCCAGTTGCAGCTCGAGTGGTGCACCATCCAGTCGCCCATCAGCGGCAAAATCGGCCTGCGCCTGGTCGACCCCGGCAACATCATCACCGCCAACACCACCAACCTGGTCATTATCAACCAGATGCAGCCCATCGCCGTGTACTTTACGCTGCCCGAAAGCCAGCTTCCCCAGGTGCTGAACAAGTTGCGGGCGGAAAAGCGCCTGGCCGTGGACGCTTACGATCAGGACGACTTGCAGAAGCTGGCCACGGGCTATCTGCTCACCGCCGACAACCAGATCGACACCACCACCGGAACCGGCAAGCTGAAGGCCGTCTTCGACAACAAGGACGAGGCGCTCTTCCCCAACCAGTTCGTCAACATTCATCTGGTCATGGAAGATCGGCCCAACGCGCTGGTGGTGCCCTCGGCGGCCATCCAGACCGGTCTGCAAGGGACGTTTGTATGGGTCGTCGATCATGCCGACGCGCAGGGAAACGGAATCGCCAACATCCAGCTTGTGAAGGTGGCTTTATCTGAGGGGCAGGTGACTATTCTGGACGAAGGCCTGCAAGCGGGCCAGAACGTCGTGGTGGATGGCGCTGACCGCTTGCGTCCCGGACAGAGTGTAACCGCCAGCGTAGCCCATCAGCGCGGCGGACAGAAGGCTGCGCAGGGTGCGGCGGGCCAGGCCGGAAGCGGGGCATCTCCCTATGCGGCTGCCACTCCCGCTGCGCCTTCCGGCGCGGGCCAGAAAATACGCGAGAAGAGGGAAAAGCGGTGAGCCTCAGCCCTTCCCGGCCATTTATTCTGCGCCCGGTAGCTACCTCGCTGCTGATGGCGGCCATCCTGCTGGCGGGCGCGGTGGGTTATCTGCAGTTGCCCGTCTCCGCCCTGCCTGAGGTGGACTACCCCATCATCCAGGTGCTCACCTTCTATCCCGGCGGCGGGCCGGAGGTCATGGCCTCCTCGGTCACCGCCCCCCTCGAGCGGCAATTCGGACAAATGCCTGGTCTCAAGCAGATGACCTCGGTCAGCTCCGGCGGCGGCTCGGTCATTACGCTTGAATTCAACCTCGACGAGAACATCGACGTCGCCGAGCAGGAGGTCCAGGCGGCCATCAACGCGGCTACGAGCTTTCTGCCGCCCGATCTGCCCAACCCGCCGATTTACAGCAAAGTGAACCCCGCCGACGCGCCCATCATGACGCTGGCGCTCACCTCTGATTCGCTGCCTCTGGACAAGATCGAGGACGCCGCCGACACGAATCTCGCGCAGAAGATCTCCCAGGTCACCGGCGTCGGGATGGTCTCCATCGCCGGTGGGCAGAAACCTTCCGTCCGTATTCAGGCCAATCCCGCCCAGCTGGCCGCCTACAACCTCAGCCTGGAAGACCTGCGCAGCGCCCTGGCCGCGGCCAACGTGGATCAGGCCAAGGGCACGCTGAACGGCTATCGCCAGTCCTACACCATCAATGCCAACGACCAGTTGCTTTCCAGCGACGACTACAAGCCGGTCATCGTGGCTTATCGCAACGGCGCCGCGGTGCGCGCCTCCGACGTGGCCCTGATTATCGACGCCGCTGAAAACTCCCAGCAGGCCGCCTGGATGGACCGCCAGCCCGCGGTTATCGTCAACATCCAGCGCCAGCCGGGCGCCAACATCATCGCCGTGGTGGACCGCATCAAGCTGCTGCTGCCCCAGTTGAAAACCGCCCTGCCGGCCACCGTCCAGGTCAGTGTGCTTACCGACCGCACCACCACCATCCGCGCCTCGGTCAAAGACGTTGAATTCGAGCTCTTGCTCACCGTCGCCCTGGTGGTCATGGTCATCTTCCTCTTCCTGCGCAATCTGGCGGCTACCATCATCCCCTCGTTCGCCGTGCCGCTGTCCATCATCGGCACCTTCGGCGTTATGTATCTGCTCGGCTACTCGCTCAACAACCTCACCCTGATGGCGCTGACCATCTCCACCGGCTTTGTGGTGGACGACGCCATCGTTATGATCGAGAACATCTCCCGCTTCATTGAGGAAGGCCTGAGCCCCATGAAGGCCGCGCTCAAGGGCAGCGAGCAGATCGGCTTCACCATCATGTCGCTCACCGTTTCGCTGATCGCCGTGCTGATTCCGCTCTTATTCATGAGCGACGTGGTGGGCCGGCTCTTCCGCGAGTTCGCCATCACCCTGGCGGTCACCATCCTGGTCTCCGCCTTCGTCTCGCTGACCCTGACGCCCATGATGTGCTCGCGCATTCTTCAGGACAAGGCCACCGCCAAGCAGACGCGCTTCTACTATTGGTCGGAAAAGGTCTTCAACTCCGTCATCGCCGCCTATGGCCGCACTCTTCAGGTCGTTCTGCGCTATCGCTTTATCACCCTGCTGGTCACCATCGGCACGCTGGTGGCCACCCTGTTGCTCTATGTGGTGGTTCCCAAGGGCTTCTTCCCGGTGCAGGATACGGGCGTGATCCTGGGCATCAGCGAGGCCCCGCAGACGGTCAGCTTCACCTCCATGGCCGAGCGCCAGCAAAAACTCGTGGACGTTCTGCTGCAAGACCCCGCCGTCGAGAACGTCTCCTCCTTCATCGGCGTGGACGGAACCAACACCACGCTCAACTCCGGCCGCATCCAGATCACCCTCAAGCCCCTCGAGGTGCGCAAAATCTCCGCCACCGAGGTGATTCGACGCCTGCAGCCGAAACTTACTGCCGTGGAGGGCATTCAGCTCTTCCTCCAGCCGCTTCAGGACCTCACCGTCGAAGACCGCGTCAGCCGCACGGAATTTCAGTATTCGCTGGAAGATCCAGATCAGGTCGAGCTGGCCAAGTACACTCGCCTGATGGTTGCCGAGCTGGGCAAGGAGCCGGTGGTCACTGATGTGGCCAGCGACCTGCAGGACCAGGGACTGGGCGCCAAACTGGTCATCGACCGCGACACCGCCGCCCGGCTGGGCATCGCCATGGCCGACGTGGACAACACCCTCTACGACGCCTTCGGGCAGCGACAGGTCTCCACCATCTTCACCCAGCTCAACCAGTACCACGTGGTAATGGAGGTCGGCCCGAACTTCCAAACCGATCCATCGACGCTAAACAATCTTTACGTCAAGTCAGGCAACGGCGCTCAGGTCCCGCTCAGCCAGTTGGCCCATTGGGAGCAGTCCACCGCGCAACTGTCTATCGGCCACCAGGGCCAGTTCCCATCGACCGTGATCAGCTTCAACCTGGCTCCCGGCAAGGCGCTGGGCGACGCCGTCAAGGCCGTCAACGCCATTGAGAAGCGCATCAATATGCCGGTAGCCATCAACGCCAGCTTCCAGGGCACGGCCGCGGCCTTCCAGACCTCGCTGGCCAACGAGCCGCTGCTGATTCTGGCCGCGCTGATCACCGTCTACATCGTGCTGGGCGTGCTCTACGAGAGCTACATCCACCCCATCACCATCATCTCTTCGCTGCCCTCGGCCGGCGTGGGCGCTCTGCTTGCCCTGCTCATTACGCGCACCGAGTTCAGTGTGATTGCGCTGATCGGCATTATTCTGCTGATCGGCATAGTGCAGAAGAACGCCATCATGATGATCGACTTTGCCTTGCAGGCCGAGCGCCAGGAAGGCAAATCCGCCGAAGCCGCCATCTTCCAGGCCTGCCAGTTGCGTTTCCGGCCCATCATCATGACCACCATGGCCGCCATGCTGGGCGGCCTGCCTCTGTGGCTGGGCGGCGGCGTCGGCGCCGAGCTGCGCCGGCCGCTGGGCATCACCATCGTCGGCGGGCTGATCTTCTCTCAGATGCTCACCCTCTACACCGTCCCGGTCATCTATCTCTACTTCGACAAGCTCGCCAAGCGCATGAAGCCCCGCAAACTTTCTATTCACGAGCAGCAACCGGCCAGCGCCGACTGAGGAGAAGGACCGATGCATCTTTCCGCACCCTTCATTCAGCGCCCGGTGGCCACTTCGCTGCTTAGCTTGGCTCTATTATTGGCCGGCTCGGTGAGCTACTCGCTGCTGCCCGTGGCCTCGCTGCCCAACGTAGATTACCCGGTCATCGGCGTGGGGGCGGGCATGCCCGGAGCCAGCCCGGAAACCATGGCCTCCTCGGTCGCCACGCCGCTCGAACGTCAATTCGGGCGCATCGCAGGCGTCAACCAGATGACCTCCTCCAGTTCGCTGGGCTCGGCCTCGGTTACTTTGCAGTTCGACCTCAACCGCAACATCGACGCCGCCGCCCGCGATGTACAGGCCTCCATCAACGCCGCGCGCAGCCAGTTGCCCGCTTACCTGCCGCAGAATCCCAGCTATCGCAAGGCCAATCCCGCCGAGGCGCCGATCCTCATTCTCACCCTCACCTCCGACGTGGTGCCCAAGCGGCAAATGTACGACATGGCCGACTCCATCCTCTCGCAGAAGATCTCGCAGATCGATGGCGTGGGGCAGGTCTTCGTCGGCGGCAGCTCCAGCCCCGCCGTGCGCGTCGAGCTGAACCCCATGCAACTGGGCGCAAACGGCGTCGGCCTCGAGGCGGTGCGCAACGCCCTCGCCAACGCCAATGCCAACCGCCCCAAGGGCGCCTTTCAGGACGCGAACCATCGCTGGCAGATCAGCGACAACGACCAGATCTTCAAGGCCAGCGACTACGCGCCCATCATCGCCGGCTATAACCAGCAGACCGGCGCGCCGGTGCGCATCTCCGACCTGGGGACTGTTACAGACAGCGTCGCCAACATACTTACCGCCGGCGTCTCGGGCATCAATACCGATGAGCAGCGCGGCGTGTTGAAAGACGCCATCCTGATCGTCATCTTCAAGATTCCCGGCGCCAACGTAATTACTACCGTGGACAACGTGATGGCCGAGATGCCGCGACTCAAGGCCGCCATCCCGCCCACTATCCAGATCGACGTGGCCGTGGACCGCACCACCACCATCCGCTCCAGCGTCCACGACGTTGAGATCTCGCTCATGATCAGCGTGTTGCTGGTGGTGCTGGTGGTCTTCCTCTTCCTGCGAGAGGTGTGGGCCACCATCATCCCCTCTGTCGCCGTGCCTCTCTCGCTGGTGGGAACCTTCGGCGTCATGTACCTGCTGGGCTATACCATCGACAACCTCTCGCTCATGGCGCTTACCATCGCCACCGGCTTTGTGGTGGATGACGCCATCGTGGTCATCGAGAATATCACCCGCTACCTCGAAATGGGCATGAAACCCTTCGAGGCCGCCATGAAGGGCTCCAAGGAAATTGGATTCACCGTCCTTTCCATGAGCACCTCGCTGATTGCCGTCTTCACGCCCATTCTGCTCATGGGCGGCATCGTGGGCAAGCTCTTCCGCGAGTTTGCCGTCACCCTCTCAGTGGCCATCGCCGCCTCCATGGTGATCTCGCTCACCACCACCCCCATGCTCTGCGCCAGGTTTCTCAAATCGCGCGATGAGAGCCGCCACGGACGCATCTATCGCGCCAGCGAGCGCGCTTTCCAGTGGCTGTTCCATGAGTACGACAGCGGCCTGCGCTGGGTGCTGCGCCACCAGTGGCTGATCCTGGGCGTGGTCTTCGCTACGGTGATCCTCAACATTTTCCTCTTCATCGTTGTCCCCAAGGGATTCTTTCCGCAACAGGACACGGGACGCCTCGGCGGCCGCACCATGGCCGCCCAGGACATCAGCTTCCCCGCCATGCGCGCCAAGCAGCGCGAACTGGCGCAGATGGTGCTGGACGATCCCGCCGTGGCTACTGTAACCGCCTTTGCGGGCGGCGCAGGGCCGGGCGGCGGAAGTAACAATACTGGTTTCATGTTTATTGCCCTTAAGCCGCTCCGTGAGCGACCGGGCCGCGTCTCCGCCGATAACGTGGTCAACCGATTGCGCAGACAACTGACCAGCGTTCCCGGCGCCATTCTCTACCTCCAGACGCAGCAGGAATTCCAAATTGGGGGCCGGGGCAGCTCGGCGCAATACCAGTACACGCTCTATGACGAAAACGTGAGCGAGCTGAACACTTGGGTGCCGCAGATGCTCTCCCGCGCCAGGGCCATGCCGGAACTGCGCGATGTTTCCACCGACCAGCAGAACCAGGGCCTGGCCGCCAACCTGGTCATCGACCGCGACGCCGCCTCGCGGCTGGGCATCACCCCCGCCGCCATTGACCAGGTGCTCTACGATGCCTTCGGCCAGCGCGAGGTCTCCACCATGTACACCGCGCTCAACCAGTACTTCGTCGTCATGGAGGTCGATCCCAAATACCAGCTCAGCCCGGACGCGCTCAACGGCATCTTCATCAAAACCGGCACGGTATCCGGGGCCACCACCGGAGCCGTCAGAGCCTCGTCTTCCGCCGCGGCTCTTCCCGTTCTGCCCTCCAGCGGCTCCATGGTCCCGCTTTCCGCCATCGCTCACTTCGAGCAGCAGCGCACCTCCCTGCAGGTCAACCATCAGAGCCAGTATCCAGCTGTCACCATTACTTTTAACCTGGCGCCCAACGTGGCACTGGGCGATGCCGTCACCGCGCTCGAAAAAGCCCAGCGCGAGTTGAATTTGCCCTCCGGCATTCACGCCACCTTCCAGGGAACCGCGCAGGCTTTCCAGGATTCACTCAAGAATGAACCCTATCTCATCCTTGCCGCATTAATCGCCGTCTACATCGTCCTCGGAATCCTCTACGAAAGCCTGATCCATCCCCTCACCATTCTCTCCACCATTCCACCAGCCGGCGTGGGCGCTATCCTGGCCCTCATGATCACCGGAACCGATCTGAGCATCATCGCCCTGATCGGCATCATCCTGCTTATCGGCATCGTCAAAAAGAACGCCATCATGATGATCGACTTCGCCCTCCAGGCCGAGCGCGATCAGGGATTGCCCCCCGTCGAGGCCATCTATCAGGCCTGTCTGCTCCGCTTCCGCCCCATCATGATGACCACCATGGCCGCACTCTTCGGCGGATTGCCCCTGGCCATCGGCATGGGCGTCGGCTCCGAGCTGCGCAAGCCGCTGGGCATCGCCATCGTCGGCGGACTCATCGTCTCTCAGATGCTTACCCTCTTCACCACCCCGGTCGTCTACCTCTTCTTCGACCGCCTGCAATGGCGCGTCATGAGACTGCATCGCATCGGCGAGGAACTGGAAGGCGCCTCCGCAGACTAACCGGGCAGCCTCCCGCATCAGGCTTTTATCTTCATGCGCTCAGTTGCAAATTAGCTATATTAGCTATATTATCCATATTAGCTAGTATTAGAGGCAAAACTATGAAAACAATGACCTCCGTGGAGGCGCAAAACAGCTTTGGGAAGTTGCTGGACACCGTGCAGCGCGAGCCTGTTGCAATTACCCGTCATGGGCGTCCAACGGCCTTCATCGTATCCCCGCTGGTGATGGATGAGTTGCTGAATGCGCGGCGCAGGCGCAGAGAGGCAGTGGTTGATTTGGAGGCGTGGCGGGAACGGGCTGAAGCGAGTACTACCGCTGCGCAAAAAGCGGCCGCCGCCGCGTTGACCGATGAGGAAGTGAACCGTATGGTCCATGAACTTCGATGAGCCGTACCCGGCGAATCGTGCTGGATACCAGTACGCTGGTGAGCGCTGCGCTCTATACAGGGTCTGCACCAGATCAAGTCCTGTCGATGGCGCTGGAATCCTTTGACCTGTGCGCGAGCGTAGAGACGCTGGCCGAGTTGGAACAGGTTCTGGATCGCGGAAAGTTCGACCGCTATCGTGGTCGAGAGGCGCGCCGCGCGTTTGTCGCGACAATACGGCGGCGTTCCCTTCTCTTCGCAATGGAACTTGCCGAATTGTCTGACGTCGATCCGCCCTGCCGCGATTCCAAAGACAACATTTTTCTGGCCCTGGCGCTGGCCGCCGATGCCAATCTCCTGGTCAGCAGTGACGAAGACCTGCTGATCTTGCATCCATGGCGCGGGATTCCGATCATCACGCCGGCGGAATTCGTGGCGAGATTCACAAAGTCATCTTCTGAATGAACGTTCGCCAGGCGTGGTCTTGGCATTTCGCATTACGCCGCAAAGGCTTCTTCCCTCGCTTCACCTATCGGTCCCAAAACCGAACCCGCCGAAGAATGGGAAATTTCGCTTCACAAACTGCTCATTTCATGCGTTTTCTGGTTGAGCGCCCGCCGCAATCGGCCTACCGTCCAGAGGAAGGCGATTGCTCCGTGTTCTCTCACCGCTTTGCGCGTGCAAGACGTTGCGCGCCTCTGACGCCCCGAAGCCCCCTTCCAAACCACGATGACTATGCACAAACGCGAGACGAGTTTTCCCAAAGAACTGACCGGCCATCTCACCGAGGTTGCGCTCGGCTGTCAGCGCATGTTGGAGGAGAACCCTTGCAATCCGCGTGCGCTGGTGGGCATCACCCTGGTGGCGCTGGCCAGCGGCCAGTCCCAGGCCGCCATTCAGATGGCCCAGGCCGCCGTAACCGCCGCGCCTCAGATGGGTGCTGCCTGGGTCGCGCTGGGACAGGCTCTCAAGGCCGTAGGCCGCAACGAGGAGGCCGAAAGCGCCTATGCGAAAGCTATTCCCTGCGGCATGGAAGTGCTGGCGCACATCGGACTCGGCGAGCTGAAGCTGGCCGCTGGATCTCCCCAGGAGGCAATCCATGAGTTCGAGCTTGCTCTCTGCCATCAGCCCACGCTGGTCGCCGCCATCATGGGCATGGGCAATGCCTTCGCCTGTCAGGGCCGCGACGAAAAAGCCCTGCAATGCTACCAGCAGGTGCTCGACCATCATCATCGCCTGCCCGAGGCTGAGTTTGCCGCCGGCTTTGTCCTGGCGCGCTTGGGAAAATTCGAGCAGGCCGAAGCCCGCTACCGCCGGGCTCTCGCCCTGCGCCCGGATTTTGCCGCTGCATGGGTCAATCTCGGCAGCCTGCTGCGCGAGCAGGGCCGCGAGGTCTACGCCGAGGCCGCCTTGCTGCGCGCCGTCGAACTACGCTCCGACCTGATCTCCGGATGGGTCAACCTGGCGATTCTGGCGCGTGAGCGCCGCCGCCCCGCTGAAGCCGAAGCCTATCTCCGCAAGGCCTTTGCCCTCAATCCTGACCAGGTCGAAACCCTCGTCGCATGGTGCCAGTTTCGCTCAGCGGAGCGCGACGCGGCCGGCGCATGGCAGTGGCTCCGCTGGGCTCTGGCCCGCGACCCTGACAATACTGAAGCCGTCAATATGAACGGCATCCTGCTCCACCATGACGGCCGCTTCGAAGAAGCTGTTCAGGTCTTCGAGCGCGCCGAGGACCTCGGCAGCCGCCCCGCCGCCTCCAACCGCGGTAACTCCCTGCTCGACTTGGGGTCCATGGAAGAAGCCTTGCGCGCCCACCATCTGGCCGTCGAGCGCGACCCTGCCAGTCCCGGCGCGCGCTACAACCTTTCCCTTACTCAATTGCGGCTGGGCGACTGGCGGCAGGGCTGGCCCGGATACGAGGTCCGCTGGCACTTCCGCGAGGTGCATCGCCGCCCCAGATTTTTTCCCCAGCCCCGTTGGCAGGGCGAAGCTCTCAACGGACGCCGCATCCTTCTCCACGCCGAGCAAGGCCTGGGCGACACCATCCAGTTCTGCCGCTACGTCTCCATGGTCGCGGATTGTGGTGGCCAGGTCATACTCACGGTGCAATCCCCGGTCAGGCGGCTCATGGACTCGCTGGCCGTGGTGCGCGCCGGTCAGGCGCAGACGGCTCTGCTCGACAGTAAGCCGCAGGAATTCGACCTGGAGTGTCCACTCCTCAGCCTCCCGGCAGTCTTTCGAACCACCATCGATACGGTTCCCTGGACCGGCGCTTATCTTTCTGCTAGCCCCGAACTAATCGCCAGAAAACAGCCTCGCTTTCCGCGCCTGCGGTTGCGGGAGTCGCTCGACGCGCAGCCCCGTATCGGAATCTGCTGGGCAGGCAATCCCCGCTACAAAGCAGACCGCCAGCGCTCCGTCAACCTATCCACGCTGCTTCCCCTGTTGCGCACCCCCGGCTTCTCCTGGATTTCGCTGCAAAAAGGCGAAGCCGTGGATCAAATAGACGCCCTGCCCGATGACGTCGCTCTCCTGGACGGCTCCAGCCACGACCGCGACCTGGCCGCAACCGCCGCCCTCATCGCCACGCTCGATCTGGTCATCACCACCGACACCTCCATCGCCCATCTGGCCGGCGCCATGGCCGTGCCCGTCTGGATTCTGCTGCCCCACCTGAGCGATTGGCGCTGGATGCAGCAGACCGAATCCACCCCCTGGTACCCCTCCGCCCGCCTCTTCCGCCAGAGCGCGCCCGGCGACTGGGCCGGGCTCATCGACCGTGTAATCCATCAGTTAAGCGAATTTTTCGCTGTCAAACCAGGGCCGAAGTCCGTCACCATCCAGGATTTTCCGTCCTCCCGCTCCATCTCCGCCTGATCAGACTGCGGAACAACGCACTCGTGCGGTAGGCCGGTGATTGATCTCCTGCATAAAGACTATGGAATCAGCGGGACTTTACAGCTTGCGGAAAAATGCAAATGGTGGAGCAAGAAGCGTCAGGGCACGACTTTAGTCGTGCCGTAAATGCAACAAAATGAAAGTGGGCTTTAGCCCCTGAGGTACGCTTTTTGGGCGCTTCCCAAAAGCTAGCCTTTTACCGCAGCCTGTTTAAGCCCGACAGTATTTGGGCCGTAGGCCGGAGGGAGGCGTGGGTTTCAACCCCCGCATAAAGCCAACAGAATCAAGCGGGCTTTAGCCCCGGATTAGATGTATTTTCAATGACTTGCACTTCCTGGATGTAATTCCCAAGACCAAGCAAAAATTATTTGAAAATACTTCTTGACATTTCAAACTCTATAATGTAGAGTTCTCTATATGGAGGATTGCTCTAACGGTTAAGCGCCTCCAGAATTAGTTCAATGAAATGTTCAATCAGATAGGAGATCTTATGGAAACGACATGTACCATGCCCGCAATTCCACGCTTCGGCGCCGGCTTGTTGAAAGGCCGCATGCGCGGCGCTCTCATCTGCGGCTTCTTCGGCGCTGCATGGATGTATGAAGCCTTGTATTTTGGCAATATTGCCACGCCTGTCTGGCTGGCAGTCATCAGCCTTCTCACGGTGACCCTCATCGCTTGGCCAGTGGTGCGGCTTCGTGCGTATTCTCACTTGAATTATTCAGCCGCTGACCGCGCGTTTTGGGCCTCGATTGCCAAGCCCTATTGGATCAACTTTTCGATCGAATGGGTGCTTTGTATTATTGCGCCCATGTGGCTTTCATACTATCAGCGCTACGATCTGATCCCCCATTTCCTTGGCGTGATTATCGGTGTGCATTTCCTGCCGCTGGGGAAGCTCTTCAAGGTGCCGCTCTATTATTGGACGGGCGTTGTCATGGTCGTGGGTGTTTTGGCTACGCTGGCGATTCCTGCCGGCTACGTGCGCAACATCGCGGCTTGCGGCATCGACGGCTTGGCGCTATGGGCGACGGCGGCTGTGCTTCTGGGGCAGGATTGGCATTCATCGAACGAGCTTTGATCAAAAAAGGAGAATCGGCAATGACTGAAAATCAAAATGAGTTGGAACTCAAAGACAGGCTCAGCCTGATCGAATCCATGATCGCCGAGGGCCGGCGGACGCACGAACGTTGGGCATGGGTCTATGTGCTGTGGGGAGTTGCCAATTGCACGGCGATCTTGTGGACGGCACTGGCTCATTTTCCCTATGCATGGCCGATCACGATGATTGCGGCATGGGTACTGACGATTATTGTGGCGGCGCGCAGGCGTGCGAAGCGGCCCTCGACGACGCTGGGTCGCGCGGTGAGCTCGATCTGGATCGCCTTCGGCATCTCGGCGATGATGCTGTTTCCGGCGCTGGGCATCAGCGGCCGGATCGATGAGTACATCGAAATCTCGGTTGCCTCGGCGATGCTGGGCATGGCTTATGCGGCTTCGGCGATTTTACTGCGCTGGAAGGCACAATTCGCCTGCGCGCTTGTCTGGTGGAGCTTGTCGGTTTATGCCTGCTTTGGAAAGAGCACACCGGTTGCCATTGCCTATCTGAGCGCCATCTTTCTATGCATGATTGTCTTCGGTTTTTACGGAATGATTGCGGAAGCCCGCAGATGCAAACAGGAGGCCAAACATGCCTGAGTCAACGAATCTTCAAAGGAGTAATTCCATGACAGTTAACGTTGAAGAGTTGGAACTGAAAGACAGGCTGAGCTTGATCGAAACCATGATCGCCGAGGGCCGGCGCACCACCGAAAGCAATGGCTGGACCTTCGTCCTGTGGGGCGTTGCCTACTATATCGCAATCCTCTGGACTGCCCTTGGCTATGACTACATGGCCTGGGCCTGGCCCGTCACCATGACTGTCGCTTCCGTGCTGACTGTAATCATCTTTGGCAGCAAGCGTAGCAAGAGGCCGACGACCACCATAGCCCGCGCCATCGGCTCCATCTGGTGCGCGATAGGCATTTCGATGTTCGTGCTCTTCTTGGCTCTTGGCTGGAGCGGGAAACTTATGGACTACAACATCTGGGTAGCCATCATGGCGGCTATGCTCGCTACCGTCAATGCGGCCTCCAGCATGGTCCTCAAGTGGATGCTGCAATTTGCCTGCGCGGCCGTCTGGTGGGCATTAACTATCTATGCCTGCTTTAGCGGGGGCAAGCTGCTCACTATTGCCTTCCTGGTGGCCATCTTCTTCTGTCAGATTGTCTTCGGTATCTACCTGATTATCGCGGAAGCCAGCCAGCGCGGGAAGGTGGCCGTCCATGCCTGAGCTGCCGGAGCTGAATCCTGTCGTTCACGGGAAGCTGCGCCTGGCCCTGCTCTCGCTGCTCGTTGGCGTGGAGGAAGCGGAGTTTACCTGGTTGCGCTCGAAGACCGGCGCGACCGACGGCAACCTCGGCGCGCAACTCGCCAAACTCGAAGAAGCCGGTTACGTTTCGGTCAAAAAGAAATTTGTCCAGCGCAAGCCGCAAACCCTTTACCGCATCACCGAGGCCGGCCGCGCGGCTCTTGCCGAATACGTGCAGGCGCTCAAGCAAATGCTCGGCGGAGCCATCGGTGATTGATCCGGCCCAGAAGTTTTGAAACGCTGTGCCCCATCCATTCCGCGCTTTTTGCGGAATGGGTGGGAGGGAGAGTTGCATTTCTTTGGGGCCGGATCAATAACTAGCTGACTTGCTGATTAGCTAACTCCGCTAACACGCGCGTAGCGCGGCTAACTCCGCTCGTTAGCCGCGAGGCTCTTCCGGACCCGCTCCATGATCCCCAGGTAGTACGCCAGGTTGTGGATCGTATTCAGCGTTCCGGATAGCGCCTCGCCCGCCTGCATCAGGTGGCGCAGATAGGCCCGCGTGTAGCGCCGGCAGACCATGCAATCGCAGGCCGGGTCCGGCGGGCCTTGGTCTTCGGCATAATTTTTGCCCTTGATGTTCAGCCGCCCCTCGCTGGTGAAGAGGAGCCCATGGCGCGCGGCGCGCGTCGGCAGCACGCAATCCATCATGTCCACCCCCATGCACGCGTACTGCTCGATCTCATCCGGATAGCCCACGCCCATCACGTAGCGGGGCTTATCCGCGGGCAACAGCGGCAGCACCTCGGCAATCATCTCCATCGTCAACTCGCGCGGCTCGCCCACGCTCAGCCCGCCAATCGCGTAGCCGTCAAACTCCATCTCCACCAGCCGCTCTGCGCACGCGCGGCGCAGATCGCGATACATCCCGCCCTGCACAATCCCAAACAGGCTCTGCCTCCGCCCGCCCAGTTCCCCGCCCCACGCCACCTCGCCGCAATGCGCCTTGAAGTGCTCCAGCGACCGCCGCGCCCACGCCATCGTCAGCCGCAGGCTTTCTTCCGCGCGGACGCGCTCCGCCGGGTACTCGGTGCACTCGTCGAAGGCCATGCAGATGTCAGCGCCCAGCGCGATTTGCACGTCCATGGAGTGTTCCGGCGTAAAAAAGTGGCTGCTCCCGTCCAGGTGCGAGCGGAAGCGCACGCCCTCCTCCGTCACCTTGCGCAGTCCACTTAAACTAAAAACCTGAAAGCCGCCCGAGTCGGTCAGCAGCGCCCACGGCCAGCTCATAAACCGGTGCAGGCCGCCCATCCGCCGGATCGCCTCGTGGCCGGGCCGCAGATATAAATGATAAGTATTGCCCAGGATGATCTCCACTCCCAGGCTCTCCAGCACATCCTGCGCCACCGCCTTCACCGTCCCTTGCGTCCCCACCGGCATAAAGACCGGCGTCTCCACCCTCCGGTGCGGCAGATCGATCCTCCCCCGCCGCCCGCCGGCTTCGCTCGTCGCCAGTACGTTGTATTTGAGGCCCACCAGAAGATTCTACCGGGGCAGCCAGGCGGCGCTTTCAATTCGCACTACCGCATCAGAGTTGGTATGCGAGCCTTCACGCAAGTGATCGAGCACGTCCGCCACCGTCTTTCTACAACTTGGCACGATCATCTCCGCCGCAATCTCGCACAACGGCACGAGCACAAACGCCCGCTCCGCCATTCGTGGATGAGGAATCTCCACTCCCGCCTCGATGATCTCCAGTTCTCCCAGCAGCAGAATGTCCAGGTCCAGCGTCCTCGGCCCGCTCTTGATTCCCGCCGCCCGGTCGCGGCCAAACTCCCTTTCTATCCCCAGCAATCCATCCAGCAATTCGCGCGGCTCCAGCTCCGTCTCCAGCTCCACCACCGCGTTCACAAAGCGCGGCTGCGCGGCAAAGCCCACTGGCGCGGTCGAGTAAAGTGACGACCTTCGCGTCACCCTCCCCAGCGATTCGAGGCGCACCGCCGCCGCCGCCAGGGTCGCCTCCGGTGAGCCCGCCCAACTGGCCACGTTCCCGCCCATCCCGATGTACGCCGTCCGCATACTCTCCAGACTACCGCGCAGAGGGTTGCAACTGGCTGGGATGAATCGCCTGTAGACTCGTGTATCGCAGAAAATCCGGCTGGTTCAGCGTCAGGATGTGGGTCAAGCCATAGACCTGCATAAGGGCTGCAAGGCGCGCATCGTGCACCTGCACGCCACGCACGTTGTTGGTGATGACCAATTGACGCCATATCGAATAGACCTCCTCATGGTCGGGCAGAAAGGTCATTGTGTGTTCGATGGATTCGACGCATTGATTGGTATCGGAGATGGAGAGACCATAACCGTTTCGTTCTAATGGCCGGGTGCAAACATTCCAGAATTCAGCGATATTTTGCAGCGAAAAGCACGTTACGATTCTACGCCGGCCCAACTCATCAAGTGTTTCCCTGACAAGTCGGTGCTGCGGATCATCTTGTCGAAACATCCGCAAAAGAACATTGGTATCGATCAGATACCCCGATGTCGGCGCCATCAGTCATGATCCTGATAGAAACTTTCGCGGGTAAAGGCCTCGTCGGGAAGTAGAGGAATCTTATCGGAAAAAGCTGCCATTTCCCGGAGAAATGTCTCCATGCTCATCTTTGGCTTGGCCGGAGGAAGAACCTTGGGGGCCGTGCGTACCGCATCGTCCACAAGACTCCGGACGTAGTTCTCCAGTGTCAGCCCGCGTAACTGGGCCTGTGCGGCGAGCTCATCGGGGATTTCAACCATCACCTGCATATGAAAAGCGTAACAGGAGTTGTGAAAAATTTCCACGAATGATGGTAATGAGCGCCAGCTCACCGTTTCTGCTAGCATCCTCTATGGAGAATCTTCACCATGGATGCTCAACCCAACATGAGCTTTGGCGCGCGGCGCAATGAAGACATCGCCCTCGATCTGCTCAAGTTCATCTCCGTCACCGCCGGCGTAGGCAAGCCTGCCGCGCCTTCCACCGGATTCAGCGGCGCCTCTGGGCCCAAGCCCGAGGAGCATGTCAATCAGTTGCTCGAGCTTTACAGCCGCTGCCTCAAGGCCGTCGAAGGCCAGAGGCCGGAGCAGAACCAGGCAGGCCATCAATCGGAGCAGGCAGCCCAAAAGCCGGCGCCGCAAGGCTGGACGCCCCAACCGTGAGCCAGAACCCTCTGCGCGTTGCCGTTGCCGGGGCCGGAGCCTTCGGCAAGAACCACCTGCGCGTCTACCGCGAGCTGGAGACAGCGGAACTCGCCACTGCCGGCCTGTCCGTCGCCCTCGCCGCCGCCGTCGAGCCGGATGAGGCCCGCGCCGCCGAAACCGCGGCCAAGTACGCAATCCCCGTCTTCCCGTCCGTGGACAATCTCCTGGCCGCCGGTCTTCATCTCGACGCCGCCTCTGTCGCCGTCCCCACCGTGCATCATCATGCGGTTGCCTCGGCCTTACTCGATGCCGGCCTAGACCTGCTCGTTGAAAAACCTCTGGCCGCCTCTCTCGCCGAGGCCGACGATCTGATTGCGAGAGCCGCCAAAGGCAAGCGCATCCTGCAGCCCGGCCACCTGGAGCGCTTCAACCCCGCGGTCCTCGCCATCCAGCCGCAACTGCGCCGCCCCATGTTTTTCGAGGCGCACCGCCTCTCCGTCTTCACGCCCCGCGCGCTGGACGTCGACGTAGTGCTCGACCTGATGATTCACGATCTGGACATCGTGCTCGCCTTTGCCGCCTCGCCGGTGCGCGAGGTGCGGGCTGTCGGTTTGCCGATTCTCTCGCCCAAGGTGGACATCGCCAATGTCCGCGTGGAGTTCGAATCCGGCTGCGTGGCCAACTTCACCGCCTCCCGCGTTTCCACCGAGCGCGTCCGCAAGCTGCGCTTCTTTGAACCGCGCCAGTACGTCTCCATCGACTACGCCCGCCAGGATCTGCTGATCATCCGCGTCGATGAAGGCGCTGGCAAAGCTTCCCCGGCGGAACTGATCGCGTCCCTTCCGCCGCAGGTCGCCGCAATGCTGCCTCCGGGCATCGCCGAAGGGATCGCATCGGGCAAAATCGACCTTGCAAAAATTGACCCGGCCTTGATTGCCCACTTTGCCGCCATGGCCAAAATCGATCCCGCCCAGATCACGAAACTGATCGCGCAGCTAACCGGCCCCGCGGAATCGAAGGCCGGCCTGAGTTTCTCCAAGCCCCCGGTCACTCCCGGCGAGCCGCTACGCCTGGAGATTCTCTCTTTCCTCGAATCAGTTCAAACCCGCCGCCCGCCGCGGGTCACTGCGCAACAGGGCCGCGATGCGCTGGCCCTGGCCTTGGAAATTCAAGCCTCCATGGCCGCTCACGCCCAGCACGCCGGTCTGGAAAACTTCTTCAACCCCGGCGCGTAATAAGTTCAACCTCTCGGCCTTCTGGGAAACAGCATCGGCGTTCTGGATTTGTACTCCAGATACGATGCCCCAAAGCGCAACTCCAGTTCCCGTTCTTCATATACTTTCACGAAGAAAAGCAACGCCGGCGCAAACAGGATCAGCGCCCAGAGCACAAAAAGCGCCGACTGAAACCAAATTCCCAATGAGAGTAGAAATACCAGAATTGCAAGCACCATCGGATTGCGCGTCCAGGCGTACATCCAGTCCGCCGCCAATCTCCGGCTGAGCACGATAAAAAAGGGCGCGCCAAAGCCTTTCAAGGCAAGGTTCACCACTGTAAGAAATACAGCCGCCCCGGTAACAATGACGAGCGCCAGGCCGATCTCAGTTGGCACGGGAAGCGCCCAGTCCGGCCAATCCCGATGAGTGATTGCCGCCCGGATGGCGCCCAGGCCCAATAGACTCGCTACGGAAAATTGGACAAACGTTGTGATCCAGACAGTGCCGCTTTTTGTCGGATGCCGGTCGAGTACCTTCCTCCCCAGCCATACAACGGGAAATACCAGCAACGCCCCTCCCAGAATGATCGATAGATTCATCCCATCTGAAAGGGGTGTATCGATGGCCCATTTCATGAGAAACAATGCCAACGCGAAAAGGGCAATTTTAAAAAGGAATTCGACGGCATTTTTCATGGCAATCTCACGTGACATTTTCACCCTCACCGTAGATGGTCACTCTCCGAAGAAAGGCTAAAAGCTGTTAGCTGATAGCTGTAAGCTGCTCTTCACCCAATCCCCAGCACACGGTTCAAAAACCCCACAATGTACTTCCACACCAGGTAGTAGCCCGCCAGCGCGGCCAGAAAGCACGGCGCAATCAGCGTGTACGGAATCTCGCAGGTCCCGAACCAGGTCGCTCCATGCGCGCTCAGCTTCAGCACGCCCAGACAAATGGCCGTGGTCGCGCCCATCGGCATCAGCAGCAGCGGCAACGCCGCTCCATGCACGCCAATCGGCAGGCGCGTGCATCCATGCGACCCAAGCCAGAGCATATTCCACAGCCCGAAGAGCGAAGGCACAACGGCCATGGGAAAGATGATGGCTTGTTCGATGGGGACCGGCACTTTGAGCACGATCCGAACCACGATAAACACAGTAAGAAAGATCGGCAAAACCAGCGTAGGTATAAAAATCCCCGCCAGGTATGCGCGAAGATACGGATGAGTGTTCATAGCTTCCTCCTTGATTGCGAATTTGTTGGCGGACGGATGCGTCCGCGCGTTTACAGGTAGTAGAGAAACACAGGAATCGCCGTCGGAAAGATCGCGCCGAGCCCCACCAAACCGGCCAGTAATGCTCCGTCAAACCAGGCGCCGTTGAGCCAGGCCCAGCCGGGCGAAAACGGAGCGCCGGTGCTCGTGTCCAGCCGCCGCAGCACCTCGGGCCACAAATCGCGCCCCGGCTCCGCTTCGCCTTTCACCGGCGGCAGCGACTGCCGCAACAGCTTCTTCATGCGCTCCTCATCGTGTGTGTTCATGGCGTGATTCCCTGCCTTTCCAGGTCTGTTCTCAGCAATCGCAGCGCGCGGAAGACGCGCACTTTGACGGCCGCAACCGAAATTCCCAGCGCTGCAGCCACTTCCTTGTGCGGCTGCTCTTCGATCACCGCCAGCGTGGCCGCAATCCGCAGCTTCGCCGGCAGCCGTGCAAAGGCCTGCGCGGTCTTCCGGCGAATCTCCGCCGTCACCGCCGGGTCAGCCTCAACCCGCGCCGCAACTTCGGCGCAAACTTCCAGAGACAATTCGCTCAGTGTCCTCTTTGCTCGCAGCCAGTCCAACGCCGTGCGGGTGGCGATGCGCCGTGCCCAGCCCTCGAAGCCCCGCGCCGGATCAAAGCGCGCGTGGGCCCGGTGGATGCGCCAGAAGCTCTCCACCGCCAGCTCTTCAGCCGCCGCCGCATCGCGCGTAATGCGCAGAATCCATCCGTACACCGCTTGCTGATGCTGGCGAAAGAGTTCCTCGAATGCGTCCACATCTCCATGCCGGAACCGGTTCAGGACGTCGCTCGCCTCGTTCTGCATCCGTCCTTCCCCCTTCTACTTAACCTTACGTCCCCGGCACACAAAAGGTTACACGCTTTTGGCCGGGAGCTATCGGCGCGAATGATAGAATTCATCCGGAATTCGTCTCTCCTGAAATCCGGGCTGAATCGGTGCGCCTATACTGTCTAATGAACACGAATTTCTGTTCTCTGATCTCTGGAAAGAGGGTTGCATGAAGTTTCTCGTATTGCGTAGCATAGCGGCGGCGTTGGCGTTGAGCGCGGCAGCGTCTTTGGCCGCGGCGCAGAACGCCACGCCTGCGTATCTTGACACCACCCTGCCCGCCGGGCAGCGAGCCGCCGACCTGGTCCATCGCATGACGCTCGATGAAAAAGTTAGCCAGCTCGTTAACCAGTCGCGCCCCATTCCCCGCCTCAACGTGCCGCTGTACGACTGGTGGAGCGAGGCCCTGCACGGCGTGCTGCACAACGGCACCACCGAGTTTCCCGAGCCTATCGGCCTGGCTGCCACCTTTGACACGCCGGCCATCCACAAAATGGCCATCGTCATCGGCACCGAGGGCCGCATCATGCACGTGCAAGCGCTGCGCAATAAGGAAAACACGTTCCTGACCGGCCTCGACTTCTGGGCCCCCAACGTCAACATTTTCCGCGATCCCCGCTGGGGACGCGGCCAGGAAACCTACGGCGAAGACCCCTTCCTCACCGCGCGCATGGCCGTGGCTTATGTCACCGGCATGCAGGGCGACGACCCCCGCTATTACCGCGTCATCTCCACGCCCAAGCACTATGCCGTGCATAGCGGACCGGAGCCTACCCGCCACTCCGTCGATGTGAAGGTCAGCAAGCACGACGAGCTCGACACCTATCTGCCCGCCTTCCGCGCCGCCGTCACCGAGGGCCAGGCTGGTTCCGTGATGTGCTCCTACAACAGCATCAACGGCGAGCCCGCCTGCGCCAATCACTTCCTGCTCGAAGACCAGTTGCGCGGCAAGTGGGGATTCCAGGGCTACGTGGTCTCCGATTGCGATGCCGTGCGCAACATTTTCAACGGCCATCACTTCAGGCCCACCCAGCCCGAGGCCTCGGCCATAGCCGTCCAGCGCGGCATGGACAACGAGTGCATCGACGCCAACCTGAAGATCAACGACGACCACGACTACCGCCCCTATCTCGATGCCGTCCACCAGGGCTTCCTCAAGGAGAGCGAGATCGACGTGGCCCTCACCCGCCTCTTCACCGCGCGCATCAAGCTGGGCATGTTCGATCCCCCGGAGATGGTGCCCTACTCCAAAATCGACGAAAAGCTGCTGGACAGCGCCGGGCATCGCGCCATGGCCCGCAATCTGGCCAATGAGTCCATGGTGCTGCTCAAGAACGACGGCGTGCTGCCGCTCCGGACCTCCGGTATAAAGATCGCCGTCGTCGGCCCGCTGGCTGACCAGACCAATGTCCTGCTGGGCAACTACAACGGCATACCCTCCCACACCGTCTCTGTGCTGGAAGGCCTGCGCAACGAGTTCCCCGGCGCTGCCATCCATTACGTGTCCGGCACCCAGTTCCTGGCGGCCGACGGCGCGCCCGTGCCGGCCTCCGCGCTCTCCGTCGACGGCAAACCCGGCATCAAGGCCAGTTACGCCAAATTCGATATGGCCGCAGTCATGGCCGATCCCACCAAACTGCCCGCGCCTCTGGCCACGCGCGTCGAGCAGGGCATTGACCTCACCTCCGCCGCGCTTCCTATTGAGGTAGCCGCGGTCCGCCCGCTCGCTGTCCGCTGGGAGGCGTCGCTCACCGCGCCGGAGACCGGCGAGTACAACCTCGGCCTCCAGGCCGCTGGACTCTTTCGCGTCCAGCTCGATGGCAAGGGTGTCGCCTTCGCCTGGGACAACGACTCTGTGCAAACCAAGCTCGGCCGCGTCCACCTCGAGGCCGGCAAGCCGGCTAAGTTGGAGGTCGATTACGTGCCCGCCGAAGGTGCCTCCCCGGTGGCTCGCCTGATCTGGTCTAAAATCGAACCCAAGCCCAGTCCAGCCGCCGTAGCCGCCGCCCGCGACGCTGACGTGGTCGTGGCCGTCGTCGGCATCACCAGCGAACTCGAAGGCGAGGAGATGCCGGTGCACGAGGAGGGCTTCCTGGGCGGTGACCGCACCAGCCTCAATCTGCCCAAACCCGAGCAGGCGCTTCTTGAAGCCGTGGCCTCCGCCGGCAAGCCGCTGGTCGTCGTGCTCCTCAACGGCAGCGCCCTCGGCGTCAACTGGGCCGCGGCCCACGCCAACGCCATCCTTGAAGCCTGGTATCCCGGCGAAGAGGGCGGCGCGGCCGTCGCTGAAACCCTCTCCGGCAAAAACAACCCCGCCGGTCGCCTCCCCGTCACCTTCTACAAGGACATCAGCCAGTTGCCGCCCTTCGAGGATTACTCCATGAAAGGCCGCACCTATCGCTACTTTGAGGGCGCGCCGCTCTATCCCTTCGGATTCGGCCTGAGTTATACAACCTTCAAATACAGCGGACTGACCATCCCCAGGAACCCGGTAACTGCGGGCAATCCACTTATCGCGGAAGTTACAGTGACTAATACCGGTACTCGCGCGGGCGACGAGATAGCCCAGCTCTATCTCACTTTTCCCCAGGTGCCCGGCGCGCCGCTGCGTGCCTTGCGCGGTTTTCAGCGTGTTCATTTGGAGGCCGGCGTCTCGCAGAAGCTGCGCTTTGAGTTACAACCGCGCGACCTGAGCATGATCACCGCGGACGGCGTCCCCATCGTCGCCGCGGGCGAGTACACGCTCTCGGTCGGCGGCGGCCAGCCGAATACCGGCGCGTCAGTGCTCTCGCAAACCTTCACCATTAACGGAAAACTAGAATTGCCGGAGTAACTCAGCCCACTCCGCAAACACCATAGGGCGCATCCACAACGTGGATGCGCCCTATCTCTTTTATCTGCGCTTACTCCTGATGGACACGTATTTATGCCGATTTCAGAATAATTTGAATGTTTCATAAACCAGTTTTGTATCAGGGCACGACTTCAGTCGTGCCGCAAAATGCCTGATAAAGTTACGGGCTTTAGCCCCTGAGGGATGCTTTTTTGCTTGCTACTTCAAAAATGCAAAGGTTGGAGCAAGAAGCGTCAGGGCACGACTTCAGTCGTGCCGCAAAATGACTGATAAAGTTATGGGCTTTAGCCCCTGAGGGATGCTTTTTTGCTTGCTA
>Ga0326727_10001797_pt1 | contig 77021 bp, 59 predicted proteins | sample MB2enrmetagenome_FD_207643 | JGI IMG/M metagenome (GOLD analysis project Ga0326727, IMG submission 207643) | Lab enriched peat soil microbial communities from McLean, Ithaca, NY, United States - MB29MY | ecosystem: Environmental > Terrestrial > Soil > Wetlands > Peat | place: USA: New York... | reverse complement strand
AGTAGTTACGAAGGCGGCCCGCCGATTTTTTACTAAATGTCAAGTAAAAAATGCAGCTTCACGCTGATTTTTCAACATTTTTAAATTCTCAAAGAATCCATGCAAGGACCTAACCGGATAATGCTGAGTATTAATAGCAGAATAATGAAAAAGGAGGAAGTAAATTCTCCAAATAGGAAAAGGAGTATCTCATAACCGATACCTCAATACCCCTGTAAATATCGAAAGAAGTTGGGTCGTCATTCTTGGGCTAGGCGATATAAAACCGGCAGAACTCCGGGCAACCACTGTTTAAATCCGGAATCCCACACGCTTTAACCGTGGGAGTACGTCAATCAAATAAAGGATTTCCTCCCCATTGCACCATCCCGCTTTATCCCGAGTTTGCCTAACTTTTATCTGACTGTCGTGAAACTGTAACATGGATAAGGTAGATTTCACACCTTGGTAATGGAGCACGGAGCTCCGACCGGATCTGGATGAAAAAAACCGAAGTCTGAAGTCCGATGTCTGATAAATCGACTGGAGGGGTTTTATGCAGCGCGGTGGATGGAAAAGATTTATAGGGATAACGGGAGCTGTTCTCCTCTTCACCCTGGTGACCGGCATTGTCCGGGCCGACGCCTGGTGGGACAAGAAGTGGCAGTACCGGAAAAAAATCGCCTTCGACACCACCGATAAAGGAGCGAACATCAAGGAGAACCTGACGGACGTACCCATCCTCGTGCGACTTCATACCGGGAATTTCACCTTTGGCAATGCCAAGAAGGACGGTTCGGACATCCGATTCGTGAGCGCCGACGACAAGGCTCCGCTCAAATTTCATATCGAGAAGTTCGACCCGAAGCAGGAGATCGCATTGCTTTGGGTAAAGATACCGCAGATAGCAGGTGGCGGAAGCCAGGAATCGATCTGGATGTACTACGGCAACGATAGTGCCCCTGACGGGCAGGATCCAGGCGGCACTTACGATACGGGACAGGTGGTGGTCTATCACCTGGCTGAGACGCAAGGGCCGCCGAAGGACTCAACCGCTTACTCCAACCATGCCGCAGCCTTTGCCGGTGCGCAGGGAACTCCGTCGATAATTGGCAATGGGGTCACCTTTAAGGGAACCGGCGAAAAGATCGTTTTGCAGCGCTCGCCGTCACTCAATTTTGCCAAGGGGCTTACCTTCTCTGCCTGGGTTAGGATCAACCAAGCACAAAACGATGCCCGAGTTTTCTCCTGGGAGGATGCCAACCAGTCTATCGTCATCGGTATCGACCAGGACCGCCCTTATCTCCGTGTCACAACAAGCGGCAAAAAGCCTGTAACAAGCGAAAAGAAAGCGCAAATGACGCTCAAAAGCTGGCATCACCTCGCAGTCTCCGCCGATTCGGAGAAACAGATTGCCACCATCTACTTGGATGGGCAGGAGGTTGCGGCGCTAAATCTCTTTGCCTCGCTCCCCGCTCCCTCTGGCGAGATCTCAATCGGCGCCTCCATGAGTGCCGAGAACGCATTCGCCGGCGACCTGGACGAAATTGAACTGGCCAATCTTCCCCGTCCCGCTTCCTGGATAACGGCGGCCTTCGCCGGCCAGGGGGAGGAAGGCAAGCTGACCGCCTATCAGCAGGAGGAATCGGGCGGAGGGGGCGAAGGAAACCTAACCATCCGTCTAATCAAGGTCACCGCCCGGAACATAACCTTCGACGGCTGGCTTGTTATCGGCCTCTGCAGTTCCATGCTGCTCATGTCCGCTGGGGTTTTCGTAAAAAAGTTCACCGCGTTGCAGAAGATCAAGAGAGGGAACCAAGCCTTCCTAGAGAGTTTCAACAATCTACATGATCCGCTGGAACTGGACATGGAGGATGACAGTTTCGAGAATTCGACCCTGTTCCGCATCTACAAGGCCGGCTACGCCCAGATCGTCAACTGGGTCGAAAAACATGGGAAAGACGACGAGGAGGTCACCCTGACCCAATCGGCGATGAATATCTTTCGCGCCGCCCTGGATAGGGCCAATTCGGAGGAGATCAGGAAGATGAACGCCTGGATGATCGTGCTGACCCTTGGGATCTCCGGGGGTCCCTTCTGGGGTCTGCTTGGCACGGTCTGGGGGGTCATGAACACCTTTGCCAACCTGGCAGAGGCGGGTGAGGCAAACCTGACCGCAATTGCCCCGGGGGTCGCCTCGGCCCTGGCCTGTACGCTGTTCGGCCTGCTGGTCGCCATTCCTGCCCTCTTTGCTTACAGCTTCCTGATATTGCACATGAAAAACCTGAACGTGGAAACGCGCCATTTCATCGAAGAGTATGCCATCAAAGTTGAAGGATTTCATGGGGAGGAAGCATGAAAGCACCATCTGATGACCTTGATGAGGTAGCTGAAATCAACGTAGTACCGATGCTCGACCTGGCCTGGAACCTTCTGGTGGTCTTCATGATCGTCGTTACCGCCTCCGTCCAGGGGATAAGTGTTAATCTCCCCAAGGCGAGCGCCGCGGCGAGCAAGATCAAGCCGACCACCAAGGCAATCACCATTACTGCCGAGGGGACGATATTTCTTGACAGCTACCCGGTCACCCTGGGGGAACTGGAGACACGGCTGCGCCAAGCCAAGGCCGCCGACCCGAACCTGCCGGTGGTAGTGCGGGGCGATGAAAAGATTTCCTACAAAAACATCATCGATGTGCTAGACCTGCTGCAGAAGCTGGAGATAACACAACTGGGACTGGTGACGCAAAAGCTGGTGAAATAGTAAAGGTTGGAGAGAACCTTGAACCTTCCTTTGCGAGAGTAACATGGCCGACCATAAGAAAAAACATAAAAAGTCTCCATATCAGAACTGGCTGGTGCCTGGGGTGATTGGCCTCTTTTTCCTGGTGGTCATTAGCTTTATCGTAAAGGTAGTACTGACCGATGTTGGCCCGCGGAAAAAGGATCAGATCTCGACAGTCACTCTTTTGAAGCCGCCGCCGGAGGTTAAGGAAAAGCCACCTGAGCCAGAAGTTCCAAAGGAAGTGCCGAAACAGGAGATCATTCAAGACATACCACAGCAGGACACCCCGCAGAACGATCAGCCGCAGGACGATACTCCGGCCGGAAACGACCTGGGGGTGGATGCGGCAGGAGGCGCGGGGGGCGATGCCTTCGGCCTTGTTGGGAAAAAGGGGGGACGCTCTATTACCTTGGGTGGGGGAGGCGGAGGAGGAATGAATCGTCTGTCGCTTTTGACCAAGTACGGCTGGTATACCCAGAAGATCCAGGAAGAGATTAAGAAGCAGGTGAAGAAGAAAATGGATCAGAATGGAGGCTTCCCGAAAGGTAGGTTCCAGACCATGGTGAAAATAGTCCTCGATGCGCAGGGTGCGATCATTAAGTACCATATTGTCGGCGCTTCCGGTAACAGCAAGATAGACGAGGCTGTTCAAACGACCCTGGGGGAGATAAAAATCAGCGAGCCGCCGCCGGCGGGGATGCCTGCTGGGATGACCCTGAAGATAACTTCGCAGGGCTAGAAAATCTGGTTCGAGTTTGGCGTTCTGGGCTCTTGATTTTGAAATGTTCATTCTTTTTGTGGAGAGTTTATGAAGCGCTGCCGCGCACGTGTGGTGAATTTTGCTATGCTGGTTTTATTATAATGGTGAATTTCACTTCCGTTCATGCCGAAGAATAGGCAGTTGCAGAAGGGAGTGACACCGCTGTCGGTAGTATACTCATGGAGAAAAAAATCATTACTAGTGGAGAGGCCGCCGCCTTTGTCCGTCAGATGGTTTATAAAACCTTGGCCAGAGAAGATATGAAGGCGCTGGTTGATTTATTACGGGAGAAAGGGGTAGTAACGGGTGATGAGGCCGCCGCTTTTATCCAGAAACTTGCTAAAACTCCCACGCCTGAAGAGGAAAAGAGGCCAGCTGCGCAGGCACCGGTCGCTAAGATTGCGGAAGCTAATAATTTGGTTCTCCTGGCAGGCGACAAGGAATTCATCCGACAGTTGAGGGAGTTGTGGATCAAGAAGGGAAACAGGGGTTCGATTTCGACGCCCAGTTTGGCGATATCAAGGATGTGGAAACGATTATCGAACGCATGCGGGTAATTGGGGTCATAACCCCGGACTACGCCACAAAGCTGGATGAATTCTACCGGGAGAAATTCCTTTCGGGCGCAGTCACCACCGTCCCTGAGAACAAGGAGCAGGATTATATCGATCAAATCAGGAAAAATACCGCATGGGAGATCGACGAGAAGATCCATAATCAACTGAAAGGTGAATGGTGGCAAAATGTTCATCTGAGTGGTGATATACGTCTCCGTTACCAGGGGGACTATTATGACAAGAACAACGCAACTTTCATACAGCCTTCCAACCCGACGCAAATAATGGACAGCACGGTCAACCAGAACCTGTTTCGCCTTCGTTTCCGGCTGGATGTGAACGACAAGCTGGCCGACGGACTTGAGATGGGAGCGGGTATCGCCACCGGGACCACTAGCAATCCTTCCCAAAACGTAACATTGGGGGATTCTTATAACAATCAATCGATCGTACTTTATAAGGCTTTCCTCAAGTGGAGCCCCACTTCCAACCTGACTCTCTGGGGGGGGGGGGGGAGGTTTGTAAATCCATGGTTCTACACTGATCTGGTCTGGTATCCTGACCTGAATTTCGATGGTATCGCCGTTCAGTACAGCCAGCAATTGGCACCGGACTGGGGTCTCTTCTTCACTGCAGGGGCCTTTCCCTTGGAGGATACGCAAGTCACTGTGAAGAAAAAGTGGCTCTTCGGTGGTCAGACCGGCTTTAAATACAATCATTTGGACCAACTGTGCGCCAAGGTCGGTGTGGCGTTCTACGATTACGAGCACACCGTCGGGATAGTAAACAATCCGGCCGAACCTGGGTTGACGAATTGGACAGCGCCGCAGTTCCAGCAGAAGGGGAACACCCTGATGGACATTGACCCGTCGTCCGCCATCTTGACCGCCTATGCCTCCAAGTTCAGGGAACTTAACGTAACCGGATCGCTTGACCTGGGATACTGGCACCCTACGCATGTCATCTTAATTGGTGATTACGTAAACAACCTGGGCTTCAACCAGAATGAGGTCAATGCCAATACCGGCTCCATTGTGCCCAAACAGACGATAGGTTACCTACTGGGGTTTACTGTCGGTAATCAGACAATGCAAAAGTTTGCGGATTGGAAGGCGTTACTGTTCTATAAATATCTGCAGTCGGATGCGGTCATGGATGCCTATACCGATCAAGACTTCCATCTGGGGGGGGACAAACGCCAAAGGGTGGATAATTGGCGGCGACTTCGGGCTGACCAAGAATGTATGGCTAAGGGCCAAGTGGTACACCGCGAACGAAATTTCCGGCCCCCCTCTGGCTATAGATGTCTTCCAATTCGACGTAAATGCCAAGTTTTAGGCAGATCGTAAATTATACTTCCACTCTCCCTGGCCTTCTGCTAAGGGGAGAAGAGATTTGAAGCTCCTTTCCCTTCGTTTGGTGGGGTTCGGAGAGGGTGCATGACGCTGGTTTATGCATCGGAGAAACACTGAAATTTGATAACAAGTTACCTCCGAGTTTTTCTTTGTGTCTTGGTGGATTGCAGTTTTTGAGTAATTCAAAACCCAGGAGAAAATAGAATGCCTTTCCGGTTTGGGAGATTCATCTGTCTTTTTGGCGTTCTTCTGGTTGCGCTTACCCATGCGCAGGCCTTTGCCGCCTCCGACCTTACGCATGGAAAAGCCGCGCTGGTAAACGGAGCGGTCATAACGAGCGAGGATTTTTACAATGAATTGCGGCGGGTTGAACGTCTGCATGGCGTGAATAAAAAGAGCCCTGACCCGGCTGAATCCGCGCGAAACAAGAAGCAGGCCCTGGAAAACCTGATAGTTCGTGAACTCCTCTATCAGGAAGCCGGAAAGCGGGGTATAAAGGTCCCGGAAAGGGTTGTGAGCGAGGAGGTGGTCAAACTCAGAAAACAGTTTCCGAAGGAATCAGAGTTCAATACCACCCTGGGAAAGATGGGGCTTTCCGAACCAGCCATCAGGGCGCAGATTGAACGAGGAATGGCTGTTCAGCAGTTCATCGACGATGAATTCGCGAAAAAAGTTCTTGTCTCCGACGATGAGATCGATTCTTACTATGAAAGTCATCGGGAAGATTTGAAAGAGTCGCTCGCAAGCGCAAGGGAAAAGATCCGGCAAATCCTGCAGAGGGAAGAGGCGTCAAAGAAGTCGACCCCTTATCTGAAACAGCTGCGGGAGAAGGCCGCGGTGGAGATACTGCTGGAGGAGGGGGAGTGATGGATAGCCCCAGGATCGAAATACCATCATCGGAACCGATATGACGGGCACGGTAATTCTAGTAACGGTTTTATCAGCATTGATGGCATTGTCGATAGTGAATCGCCGCTGGCTGATATTGGCCATATTGCTAGGGGGAGGATTCCCTTTTGGCTTGTTTATGCCGCATGAACGATTTTTTGGATTGTATGCCAATGGTGCCTATCTTTTTGTTATCCTTTCCGCAATTATAATATCCTTTTTTTTTGTTATTCCTGACCTTTTCTCTCAAACTCTCAAATACAGCGGCGTGTTCTTTTTTCTGCTCTATTGCCTGTTCAGCCTGTTATGGACAAGCGACATCGAATGGGGAGTAAGAACGCTGGTAAAACTGGTGTCTCCTTTTATCTTCTTTGTCGCGGCGCAAGCCTTTCTAAAAAGAGAACAGGATCTGAGGATTGCCTCAAGGATGATTTTTGCCTGCTGCCTGATTGTCTCACTGCTCGCGGTTGTAAATACCCTGGGCAATGGAGTACTTGCCCCGGGAGAGGATTTGTACAATGTCCGTCACAATTATCTGGCTGCTCCTTATATGAGTCCCGCAAACTATTCGTTTTTGATTGGCTCCGGCGCGATTCTGGCCTTCACCAACCTGCTAACCACGCGAAAGCTATCTTATCTGTTTCTCTCCATTTTATTTACCATTCTTGTTTTCTGGTCATTTGTCAGGATATCAATGGCCGGATTGGTTGCTGCAATCGGAATTGTCTTTTTCCTGCTTACCAGAAATTTTGCTGTAAAGTTAGTATTCCCGGTTATGATTTTTGTGATTTTTGTCACGTGCATATTTACAGTTGAAAAATTTAGGTCCCGGATGTTCAAGAGCGACAAATTCGGCATAGAGACGGTTCTGTCAACCGAAGTGAATAAACTCGATAATATCATTTATACATCAGGCCGCAGCACCCTGTGGCGGAAAGCTTACGTGGAGTTTTTGCAAAAGAGGCCGTTGACGGGTGGAGGGATCGGATCGGTCGATTCCTGGCTCGAAAAATATTTTAACAGCGTCAGATTGCATTCGGAGTATCTTCGTATCGCCAGTGATCTGGGCGTGTTGGGACTAATTCTCTTTCTTTTGTCAATATGTCAGTTTTATGCCAGGTTATTGGCCCTTTACCTAAGTAATAACAACCCTGTTGTGCGCAGTTATACCGTTACCGCTCTAGCCGGATTAACCTTCTACCTGATTACCTTTGCTACCGATAATTCTCTCAATTATATCTGTGAATTCGGTCTGTACATATATTCTTTCATGGCATTTGCCTTCATTTCTGCCAGGGAGGGGGAGGAGATATCGGCGCATGTGTGTGAAGAAACTCTTCCCTGCGCCAATTTGACCCCCTCAGCTTTGAAATAGTGATTCCCAGTGCCGCCTCTCCATATGGACCCACGCCTTGATCCGGGATTTAGACTCTCGATAGCATTGTAAATGAAATAGGTCAAAGTGAAATTGCACTCTCCTGAAGAAAAGGCCTCCGCCGGTGGTGTATTTCTGATTGGGCGCCAGTTGCTGGGCATGGGTTTGAGCCTGGTCAGCGTCATTGTCGTCACCCGGATGCTCGGCCCCCAGAAATACGGCCTTTTTGCTATTGTCAGCGGAATAGCCGGGTATGCATCGGAAGTCGGCAAACTCGGCCTTGATGTTTACTTGATTCGCCATCAGGGGAATCTGGAACAGCGGCAGATCGGTGTTACCCAGACGCTCTATCTGATTATCGGCCTGGGAATATCCCTGGCCATCGGCATTTTCTCTCCATTTCTGGCTAAGTGGTACAATGAATCTAATCTCCTGTATATCTTTCAGGCCTATTCGGTCATTATCCCCATTACCATGTTTGCTGCAGTGCCGACCGCCCTGCTTGACCACCGGCTGGAGTTCCGACAGGTCGTTACCGCAGAATTTGTTGGACAGCTTGCTAATGTAATGGTTGCCGTTCCCCTAATCTGGCAGTTTAGATCAATATGGGGCTTGGTTGCCGGGGCCTTGGTCCAGTCGATACTGGTGCTTCTGCTCACATCACACTGGAGTAAAATGCGTCCAAGCCCCTGCTGGAACTGGCAGGAGGCAAAAGCGCAGATTAGATACGGTTTTGGATATTCAGCGTCTGTCTGGGTATGGCAGGGTCGAAACCTAGTGAATCCGCTCCTGGTTGGAAAACTTTTGGGAACCGAAGCGGTTGCCTACGTTGCGATGGCCATGCGCCTGACAGCCATGCTCGGTTTCGCCCAAGGCGCGGTGTGGCGTATCTACATGAGTCTTCTGGCCAGGGTCGCCCATGATCGAAAGCGGATGAAAGAGGCTATGGAAACCGGGCTCCGGTTCCAGATCATGATTCTAGGGGTTGTTTTCATTATTTTTTCGGGGGTAAGTCGCGAACTGGTTACGGGCGTCATGGGAGAGCGTTGGCTACCGGTGTTGCGCATTTTCCCTTTTATTGCTGCCGGCATGATAGTGAACAGCGGTTTCAGTCTCTATTCCTCCGCGCTCTATGTCATTGGCGAAAACAGAGAAGTTACCTTATTTCACATCGTGCATCTGGCGCTTTTCGCGACTTCTGCATGGTGCATCATCGCGATAGATAAGGATGTCATCGGTTATGGCTGGGCCGAGATAGCTGCGTTTGCCAGCTATTACTTTATCAGGCGCGCTTTACATGTACGCCTTTTTGCTGTCAGCGAGAGGCAGCTTTACTTTAACATACTGCTTGTTCTTGGTTCCATTTTGCTCCTCTCGTCCATTTCGGAGTCAACCCTGATGTTACGCCTGGTGGTTCTTTTGTGCATGCTTTGCATCCTCCTCTTTGCTATTCCGCAGAACCGCGAATACATCATTCTCTTTTGGGGGAAAATTGGTGATCGCTTGAGGTCCGACTATCGATGAACTCCCTATTGGTAAGTATCATAATCAATAACTATAATTATGGTCTGTTTTTGGAACAGGCGATAACTAGCGCCCTCACGCAGACTTATTCCAATATAGAGGTCATAGTCGTTGATGATGGCTCCACTGATGAGTCACGTGCGATAATAGTAAAATTCGGTGAAAAGGTCGTCACCCTGATGAAGGAGAATGGTGGACAAGCGTCGGCACTTAATGCCGGTTACGCTCTGAGCCATGGAGATATCATTGTCTTCCTCGATGCCGACGACTTTCTTTTTCATGATGCCGTTGAAAAGATCGTTGCCGCCTGGCACCCCGGCCTGGCGAAGCTCCATTACCGTCTCCGGATGGTTGATGATGCGGGGAATTTCCTTCAGGGTACCGTCCCCTTGAGCCAAAGGCCATTGACAAGCGGGGATCTCAAGGAGCAAGTAATAAGGGGAGGAATCTACGAATATCCCCCCACCAGCGGAAATGCGTTTGCCAGGGAAGCGCTCGCCTTCTTGCTCCCAATGCCTGAAAATGAACTAAGGATTGCTGCGGATGGCTATCTGCTCAGAATTGTCCCCTTGCTCGGCCCGCTTGCTGCTTGCCATGAACCTCTGGGAGCGTATCGTGTGCACGGGAAAAACCTCTGGTTTAACAATTACCTTGATCTCTCGCGATTGCGGCAGAATTTGGCATACGATGTAAATTTACATGGGCTTATTTCAGCATGGATGGCCCACTTTGAATTCCCCGCGATGCAGAACGATTTGATGGAAAATTTCGGGCATGTTAGGGGGAGGTTGGCATCCTTGAAACTTGACCCGGAGAGTCACCCATTTCCTGGGGATAGCCGATGGGAACTGGTTAAACAGGGGATTAGGGGAACACGCCTTGCATATGGGTTGAACTGGAAGAAAAAGCTACTGGTTTTTTTCTCTTTCATCTGTATTGGTTTCCTGCCCCGCATTTTGATCCGGCGGCCGGTAGCATGGATGCTTTATCCAACGCGTCCGCACTTATTAAATCTGCTAAGACGCCTCGTTAAATAAGGCTCGTTAGCCACTGCCCAACGGAAATTTTTTTTCTGACTGACCGGTTATTATATTTTTCACTATTCCATTGGCTTTTTACCCCATTTGACGAGTGGTTCTTCAACCCGGATCGAGATATTAATCACTGATGGACGGAATGATAACAAACATGACAGCCACGTTGATTACCGTTGTTATACCTCTTTACAACAAAGAGAATGAGGTATCCAGATCGCTTAGATCCGTTCTGTCTCAATCCGTTAAGGATATAGAGATCATAGTGGTAGATGACGGCTCTGTCGATAACGGAAGAAAAACAGTCTTAACCTTCAATGACCCACGCATCCGCCTGGTTGGTCAGAAGAACGCAGGGGTTTCTGCTGCGCGCAACAGGGGGATTGCGGAGGCGGGATCGGATATGGTGGCTTTCCTCGATGCTGACGACGAGTGGTGCCCAAATTTTATTGAAACAGTTTTACGCCTACGCGAAAGGTTTCCAGAGTGTGCGGTTTTTGCAACCAGTTATACCTATCGCTACAATGATGGCAATAATCGCACTGTTATTATCCGGGGGCTGGCGGATAGTGCTTGTGAATGCATTCTGCGGGACTATTTCCTCGTTGCTGCTCAATCCGATCCTCCGCTCCATTCATCCTCGGTTGCTGTGAAAAAAAGTGCCATTACCGCAATTGGCGGTTTCCCAGTGGGTATAACCATAGGCGAAGACCTCCTCACCTGGGCGCGTCTGGCGGCTAGATATGAGATAGCTTATTGCCGGTCTCCCTTGGCCGTTTTCTGGGCACCCCTCAAAAACGAAGATAGAGAGCAAAGGGTCCCCGAGACTCCTGATCGTGTGGCGATGGGACTAGTCGAGCTCATGGCGGAGGCCAGGCCGGAACACGCGGCGGGCCTGCGGCTATACGTGGCGCTGTGGCACCGCATGCGAGCGTCCGTATATCTGAAATTTAACCTGACTGCAGAATCCCGCAGAGAGATCGTATATTCCATTGGATATGCCGGTCTCTCCCTGCGGCTGTTCATTCTCATGCTGATAAGCTATTTTCCGGGGACATTGCCGGCCAGGCTGCAAAATGCCATAAGCATAGCATTTCAGAAAAGACGCTCAGCTAAGCTCAAGAGAATATGACATATCCACAGAGTCCTCCGTGCGAGAGGCATCTCTTGAGTCTGTAATTATCCGCTTTATTAACTGAAAATGCCGGGTTTCAATAAACGCAGATAGGCTTTAAATAATGCACATACTCAGTTTTACATCATCTCACAGAATCGGGCTAACCAACCTGTTAACAGAACAGGCCTTAGCTTTCACCAAAAATAAAAGGCACCGGTTCAGTTTCGTCTCAGGTGAAAAGGAGCAATACCCGGGCCTCTTCGATAGCTTGAGACGGAACAACATCAGATACCGCGTCATAAAAGGACTGGACGAGCATCGGCATTTTCCCAGACTCGTAAGAGAGTGCAAACGCCTAGTGGAAACAGATCCTCCTGATTATGTTACCGTCAATACGAATTGGCAGATGGCAATTGCTGTTGCCTCAAAGTTCCTTTCAGGTGGGAGATTTAGGATTGTATATGTAGTTCACGGGTATCGACATAATCAACTTTTCAGATCATTCATCGCCAGATATATCATCATGACGGCGCTTTTCTTCTTTGCAGACCATGTTATAACACCCTGCACTTTTGTCAGAAGGAAATTCAGGCTCCTTGGACGAAAGAACAGAGTTATATTTCTAGGGGGAAGCGAGTCCCTTTTCGCTGATCATCCACTTCCTCTCTTTTCGGACACCAAACGCTTGATCTTCCCGGGAGAATTCAGGAAAGGGAAAAATCAGGATATGCTGATCCGGGTCCTGAAGCGGTATATGGAGACAACGAACGACAAGGATATCGAGCTCTATCTTCCTGGCAAGGGTGAGCGGCTTGAACAGTGCAAGAGCCTCTGCAGAAGGCTCGGCATCGATGATAAGGTTTTTTTCCCGGGATTCATCGACCAAAAGGAGATGTTAAATCTCTACCTGAAATGCCAGTATGCGCTGATCCCTTCCAACGTGGAAACCTTTGGCCTCTGCATTACAGAGCCTTTCATACTGGGACGCGTCATTATTACCCGTCAAGTGGGCATTGCGGTTGACATCATCCATCACGGCGAAACCGGTTTCTTTTTTAGCGGCGAAAAAGACCTCCTGTCACTTCTCCTCAAGATACTTCCCGATCGGGCTTTGTGCGCGCGGGTTGCCGCTAATGCCCGAGGCGGCAGGTATCAATTGCGATGGGATGATATCTGCCGGCGTTACTTTGGTCTAATCTTTGAAACGCCCGCAGAAAGTTAATAGCCCTATAATAATAATATTTTACCACTTTCCGTGGTTTTCACCTGATAGTTTAACTGCAGATTCAGGGGTATTTTCTTACCCTGCCAGGCTCCGCCGCAGTCTGCCCTGACCGAAACCCTGCAGCGGTTGCCGCTGATATTTTTAGCTGATACCGTTAGAACTACACTGACGGCCTCATCGCCGCTGTTTACCTCTACCCTTTCCCTGATCGGCGAGGATGTGCCAAAAGCCACGGCGAATGTGTAGACCTTGCTGATAAACCGCGATTTTTGCAGTGATGAGTATATGCGCAACTCACAGTTTGCATATTCAAGATTGTTGAATTCAATTACATCGGCGGCCGCATGATTTGTCAGTTCCTTTGTGAAATCCAGGCTCCCCCTGGTGTGCCCGGCTATCGGCATGGTTCCGGCTAGGTGGAGGTTCAGCCAGTTGGTGCCGCGGTCAAAAAAACCTGCCCGCGCTACCTTAGGTATATCGTAAAAAAATACATTACCATAAACGGACTCAGCTCCCGAGATAATCCCTGGGCCTCCCGGTTTTTCACCCTGGTAAGGGGAAAGGTCGGTGCCGTAGACATACAGATGATCACCCCGGACATCGACACAATAACCGTTTATTGAAGAAATTGTCCCACCGAATATCCGAGTTGTTCCCGTAGTCACAACGTGCCTGTACCCTATTATGCATCTTTCCATATACGGACTGATTATGTCAACGGATCCCCCGCCGGAGCATTGTATCCCCGTGTAAAGGTTCTCTAGATCAGGCGTTATCATCTTGACTGTGCTGTTTTCAGAGTAAATGCCTTTGCGGGAACTGCCGGTATCGAGACCATACACGATCAGGTTGGAGATAACGACATCATTGCAGTTTTTTATGAATAGTCCTGTCGATGTATTCTGGTTAAAAATCCAGACATCCTCAATATCGACATTATAGGCATTGTTCAGGAAGACAAGCTTATCGCCTTGCGAATTGGCTGCTTCATTACCATAAATGGTCAGGTTCCTGATCTTTACTCTGAATATCCAACTCCCCTCAACGGAAGTGCCGTCCATGGTGATGGCCGGGCAATTTACAGGATGCAGAGTAGTGACGAATTTTCTCCCTTCCCCTTCTATGCTGGTATTGGATTTGATATTGAGTGCAGAGGCGTACCTGTAATCGCCGAGCGGGACAATTACATCTCCCTGAATGGCGCTCATCTGGTCCAGTGCCCACTGTATGAAAGGGGCATTGTCACTGTTACTGCTTTTTGCCCCTTTCCAACAGATCGACACCTTATGATCCGCATTAGGTCCTAAAACTACTTCACCTGCTCCGTCAAATATCTGCTGTCCTAGATCAGCCTCTATATGACAGTCAATGGTGAGTCTCTTCCCTTTCGTTACGGTGATTCTTCCCCCTTTCACGAAATGGAGGGCTATGTTTTTGGGAATTGTAATGGATGTGTCAAGGCGTACATTGTCGGTGATCAGTATTTCTTTGCCATCCGTTGACATTGAGGAAACGCAAGCTGCCAGTGAGGGAAAGCTCCTCACATCTACCCAAGCATTCTTCATGTCCGGGTAAGGCGCCAAAGACGTTGTAACAGCCCCTGCCGATATGGCAAAGGAAAACATTGTCACAAAAGCGACTGCTGGACACAGAAAAATATTTATTTTCATATTCTTTCTCCTTATTTGTCAAGCCGGATCCGATTCCGATTCTTAATGATCGGTTACAGGACAATAATCATAAAATTTCAATAATATACAATCAAGGCATTTATAACCCCTGGAAGTAAACCGCATAAAAATTCACAGAGTTGTAACAAACATGCACTTGTCGCAGGTCTATAAAAAATGTATTGTGCTTATCGTTTAGCGAATTCTCTAATCTGAATACTGTTTGCAGGTTGTCTGATTACAGACACCCCTCATTATAGCTTTTGTTTATCAGCTCCGGTACCTCGTTTTCCATCAAGCAGGCAGCTGTTTATCCTTTCATTGTACGACACTTTTCCGGGAGATCTGATGAAAATACTCCTCGCCCACAACTACTACCGCTCCAGCGCGCCGAGCGGCGAGGACGCGGTGTTTCGCAATGAAAGGGCGCTTCTGGAGAAAAACGGAATTGAAATAATCCCTTTCGAACGCTTCAATGACGATATCGATGACTCGACAGTTTTAAAGCAACTACGGCTGGCGCTGAACTATGCCTGGTCCTCTGAGACGTACCATGGAATTTCAGCCCTCATCCGTCGTACCCGGCCGGATCTGGCCCATTTTCACAACATTTTCCCGCTAATCTCACCGAGCGCCTATGCCGCCTGCCGGGACGCCGGGGTTCCGGTGGTGCAGACCCTGCACAATTTCCGTTTCGTCTGCCCGGGGGCTCTGCTGCTTCGCAACGGCGGTCCCTGCGAGGATTGTCTCAGTTCCGGTCTTCACCATGCCCTGCTGCATCGCTGTTACCGGGGTTCATTCGCTGCCACTTTTTCCCAAGTCTGGACCATAGCCAGCAACCGCTGGCGCGGAACATACAAAAACTTGGTAAATCACTACATTGCCCTGACCGGATTTGCCGCGGCACGGCTTCAAGCCGGTGGGCTTCCCGCAGAACGGATGAGTGTGAAGCCGAATTTTCTCCCGGATCCCCCATACGCCGGAGCAGGTCATGGTGGCTATGCGGTCTATGTCGGGCGTCTAGCCGAGGAGAAAGGAGTCCGGACACTTCTCTCGGCCTGGCGCGCCTTGCCTGATTTTCCCCTGAAAGTGGTAGGGGTAGGTCCCCTGCGGGAAGAACTGGCGGAAAAGATCAGACGGGAAGGTCTGAATGTTGAACTGTCCGGCATGTGCAATCGTGGGGAACTCTTTGATATAATCGGCGGAGCGAGCATGCAGATTGTTCCGTCGGAATGCTATGAAGGGTTCCCTCTGGTTATTCTGGAGGCGCTGGCTTGTGGCACTCCAGTTATTGCTTCCCGTATCGGCAGTCTGGACGAGATTGTCGAGAATGGTGAAACCGGGGTGAAATTTACGCCTAGGAACCCCGCGTCCCTGGCTGAAGAAGTAGGTAAACTGCTTGCCGACCGGCCGCGGCTGGGTCTTATGCGCCAAAGGTCACGGGCGCTGTTCGAAAATAACTATACAGGAGAAATTAATTTTATTAGAATCATGGAGGTCTATCGCAGGGTGCTGGACGGGCGCTCAGGAAACCAGGATTGAAGGTACTGCAGTTAATGAAAATTGTAGATATACTAGGCTTCCGAATAAGCGCTGAAGGGCTTGAAAGGGATGTGGCCGGGGCAGTTGAGTGGGTGGAGGCAAAGCGTTCCTGTCGTTACATGGCATGCGCCAATCCTCATTCCCTGGTAGTTGCTTTCCGCGACAGGCAGTTTCGCGACGCATTGCAGAAAGCCGATCTTTTGACTCCGGACGGAGTAGGTATTGTGCTGGCGGCCAAGTTTCTTAGCCTGCCGTTGTACCGGCGGGTGATCGGTTACGATTTTTTCACGGCGCTAACGGCTAGTCTTGCCATGAAGAAGGAGACCAGATACTTTTTCCTCGGCTCATCCGAACAAGTTCTGGAGCTGATGGTCAGACGCCTGGAAAGGGAGTTCCCATTCATCACCGTCAGCGGCACATACGCGCCGCCGTTCAGGGATTCATTTTCCGACGACGAGAATGCGCGGATGATTGAGGCGATCAACGAAGCCCGACCGGATGTGCTGTGGGTCGGGATGACCGCTCCGAAGCAGGAAAAGTGGATATATGAAAACCGGGCACGCTTGCGGGTACCCTTCATAAGCGCCGTTGGAGCGGTCTTCGATTTCTATGCAGGGACCGCCGAACGGCCTCCCTTATTCTGGCAGAATCTGGGCCTGGAATGGTTGTACCGGTTTCTGCGGGAACCCGAACGGCTGTGGGAAAGAAACCTTGTGTCAACTCCGAAATTCATCTGGATGGTGCTCAGGGAGAAAGCCCGTTGTCTCATGGCCACGAATAACGCCGATAAAATTTAGTTGCTGTAACCCCGCCTGTGATTATTTGACCGAGTACTCCTTCTTTAAAGTATCCCTTCGAAATTGATGCAACTTTAACGTGCCTGTCGTTTTGCTGTAACAATTTTCGTATACTCTTGGCACTGCTGATTAAAAAGCGGAGAAGAGCATATGAAAATTCTAGTGACCGGTGGTGCCGGCTATATCGGCAGTCACGTCGTGAAGGAATTGGGGAAGCTGGGCCATGACCTGGTAATCTACGACAACCTCTCAACTGGCCACGCTTGGTCCGTTTTGCGTGGCCGGCTGGTTGTGGGAGACCTGGCGGATGAAGCTCTGCTGGACCTGGTCATGAAAGAGTTCCGCCCCGATGCGGTAATCCACTTTGCGGCCCTGATTAAGGTGGAAGAGTCCGTACGGGAGCCGCTTCTCTATTACCGGAACAATGTCTGCAACACCTTGATACTCCTCAATGCCATGGAGAAAAACGGGGTCCGTGCGTTGATATATTCCTCGACCGCCGCCGTCTATGGCATACCCGATTCGATTCCGGTCTTTGAGACGGCGCCTTATGCTCCGATCAATCCATACGGGACATCGAAGGTCATGGGTGAATTGATGATGCAGGACCTGGCCGAAGCAAGCGAATTCAGGTTCGCGGCCATACGCTATTTCAACGTGGCCGGGGCTGATCCTCAGGGGGAGCTGGGCCAGGCTTACCGGCAGCCTACACACCTGATCACCCGCGGCCTGAAGACCGCCCTGGGCGAATTCGAGAAACTGTCCATCTACGGTACTGACTACCCGACCAAGGACGGTACCTGTATCCGCGATTACATCCACGTGACCGACCTGGCCCAGGCCCATTTGCAGGCCCTGGAATATCTGATGGAGGCCGGGGAGAGCGCGACGGTGAACTGCGGCTATGGCCACGGTTTTTCGGTTCGCGAGGTGGTGGCGACCATCAAGAGGATTACAGGCATTGATTTTCCTGTCGAAGAAACAGGTCGCCGGGCCGGGGATTCTCCGGAGATAGTAGCTGACAGCAATCGGATCAGGGAGCTGATGGGGTGGAAGCCACGCTTCGATGACCTCGATTTTATTATCAAGACTGCCTGGGAATGGGAAAAGTGGTTGCAGCGAAAAAGGCCGCATGAGAACAGGATAAAGTCTGTCCAAAAGGATAACAGTTTATGTGTGGGATTGTAGGATATACTGGAAAAAATAGCGCTACGCCGGTTATTTTCGATGGCCTGAAAAAACTGGAGTACCGGGGATATGACTCCGCCGGCATCTGTGCTGTCTGCGACGGCAGAGCAGTGGTTATCCGGAGTGAAGGGAAGTTGGCTAACCTCGAGAGGCTCCTGCTGGATAATGCACCGGAAGGGACCCTCGGCATCGGCCATACGCGCTGGGCTACCCACGGCAAACCGTCGGAGACCAATGCCCATCCGCACCAGGCGGGACCTGTAGTGGTGGTGCATAACGGGATCATCGAAAATTATTGCGCTTTGAAAAAGGAACTGCAAAATCTCGGCCACTCGTTCAAGAGCGAAACTGATACGGAAGTGATTGCGCACTTGATAGAGCAAAAAATGAAGAACGGGAGCGATTTCGAAGGGGCTGTGCGGCTGGCGCTACAAGAAGTGAAAGGGAGTTATGCCCTCTGTATCGTCTCTGAGAGCGAGCCGGAAACTATGATTGCCGCAAAGTGCGGATCTCCCCTGGTGGTCGGTCTGGGAGAAGGGGAGTATTTCGTTGCGTCGGACATACTCGCGATACTCGCCTACTCCCGGGAAATGGTATTTATGAAGGACTGCGAGGTGGCTGTCTTCAGGAACAGCTCTGCGGCTTTCTCCTCGTTGTCAGGTGAGTCTCTGGCGAAACAGCCGCGGCACATCGACTGGTCGCCGCTTCTTGCGGAGAAGGGGGGTTATCGCCACTTCATGCTCAAGGAGATATTCGAGCAGCCCAGGGCCGTGCAGGACACCCTCACCGGGCGCTTGCTCGAAGAAGAGGGAGACGTATATCTGGAGGACCTGGGCCTGACCGATGCGGAGTTGCGTGGATTCTCCCGGATATGTATCGTCGCCTGTGGTACGTCGTGGCATTCGGCGCTGGTGGGAAAGTTTTACCTGGAAGAGCAATGCCGCATTCCTGTGGAGGTGGATATCGCCTCGGAGTTCCGTTACCGGAACCCGGTAATAGGCCCGGACACCTTGGTCATTGCCATCTCCCAGTCCGGAGAGACCGCCGACACATTGGCGGCAATACGGGAGGCTCATTGCCGGGGAGTACGAACAATTGCCATCTGTAATGTGGTTGATTCCTCCATTGCCCGCGAAGCGGATGGGGTTATTTATACCCATGCTGGGCCGGAGATCGGGGTTGCCTCGACCAAGGCGTTTGTAACCCAGGTGCTCGCCCTTTACATATTCACTCTCAGGCTGGGACGCGCAACCGGTGTTATTTCCAGCTTGGAAGGAAAAGCGATGATTGACCTGTTGCTGCATCTGCCGGCCCTTATGAAGGAAACCCTGCAACTGGATGCCGCTGTGGAAGCCATTGCCCGCCGTTTTCACCATGCCAGTGATTTTCTCTTCCTAGGACGCGGCATCAACTACCCGCTCGCCCTCGAGGGGGCGCTCAAGCTGAAGGAAATCTCCTACATTCATGCGGAGGGGTATCCGGCGGGAGAAATGAAGCACGGCCCCATTGCCCTCATTGACGAGAATATGCCTGTAGTGGTGCTGGCGCCACAAGACCGCCACTACGAAAAGGTGATCTCCAACATGGAGGAGGTGCGGGCCCGGGACGGCCGGGTCATCGCCATCGGCACTGCCTTTGATGCCGGTCTGGCGGACAAGGCCGAGGCACTTCTGGCAATCCCCGCAAGCGCCGGCCATCTGACCCCGATCCTCCTTTCGGTGCCGTTGCAGCTTCTGGCCTATCACGTGGCCGTCCTCAAGGGAAACGATGTGGACCAGCCGCGCAACCTGGCGAAATCGGTTACCGTGGAGTAACTCAACTTCAGGTTGATAGACTGAAGGGTGAAGGCTGTAAAAAACCTGACGATGACAAAATCTCAAGGTATTTGAACTCAGTGAGAAAGTTGCCCAATTATTTATTGAATAACCTTCAGTTTTTAGCCTTCAGCCTTAACACCTGAAGTTAAAGGAGATAAACGTGTCACTCATCGAAAAGATCGCAGCACGCCGGGCCGAAATCGGCGTCATCGGCCTTGGCTATGTCGGACTGCCGCTGGTCATCGCCTTCTGCCGTGCCGGCTTCCGGGTCACCGGCTTCGATGTCGATCCGGAAAAGGTCGATATGCTTACGTCCGGCAGAAGTTATATCCGCCATATCGACCTCCAATCGATCGAGAAAGAGGTGCTGGCCCGCTTCACCCCGACAACCGATTTTACGCTGCTGGGCAAAATGGACTGCATCGTTGTCTGCGTCCCCACCCCACTGAGCAGAAACCGCGAGCCTGACATGTCGTATGTCCTCAATACCAGCGAGGCCATTGCCCGGCAGCTCAAGGAAGGCCAGCTGGTTGTTCTGGAATCGACGACCTATCCCGGCACTACCGACGGCGAGATGCGGGGGGCGCTGGAAAAGAGCGGTCTCCGGGCGGGAACGGATTTTTATCTGGCGTTTTCGCCTGAGCGCGAGGATCCGAACAACAAAAACTTCTCCCTGAACATGGTCCCCAAGGTAGTAGGCGGCTATTCTCCAGATTGCCTTAAGGTTGCACAGTCACTGTATGATTGCATCATCGATCGTACTGTTCCGGTCTCCTCAACCCAAGTGGCAGAGGCATCAAAGCTCTTGGAGAACATCTACCGCTCGGTCAATATTGCCCTGGTGAACGAGCTGAAGGTGCTCTTCGACCGAATGGATATCGATATCTGGGAGGTTATTGCGGCGGCCAGGACCAAGCCGTTCGGCTTCCAGGCGTTCTATCCCGGACCTGGGCTTGGCGGGCATTGCATCCCCATCGACCCGTTCTATCTGACCTGGAAGGCCCGTGAGTTCGAGTGCCACACCCGCTTCATCGAGCTGGCCGGCGAGATCAACACATCCATGCCAGATTACGTTGTGGGAAAGGTCATGCTGGCGCTCAACGACGCCGGCAAGGCGGTGCGCGGCTCACGGATTTTGCTTTTGGGTCTGGCCTACAAGGCCAATGTGGACGACGACCGCGAGTCGCCGTCGTATCGCCTAATGGAAAAGCTGGAGGAGATAGGGGCCGAGGTCTGTTACAACGATCCGTATATACCCGTTATCCGGCCGTCCCGGGAATATGCGCGTTATGCCGGGCGGAAGTCGGTGGACGTCAGCCGCGACTTTGACCTGATCCTGATTGCCACGGCGCACGACGAGTACCGTGCCCTGGATCTGCTCGCATATAGCATTCCGGTGGTGGATACGCGGAACCTGATCGGCGTAAAGAGCGCGCTCTGTTATGGGGCGTAGCACTTCCTTAAGATGACCATGTTTGTCCTGACGGCGGCTCTTTCGATGATGTCCCTGTTTGTGATATTTGCCCCGCGGAGATTTTGTCCAGGAATGACAAGAGTTCGGGGAATGCGTTTCCGGTGGGTGTGGATTGGCGGGGGAAAATAAATCCCGCAATCTCCTGTAGTTTCCTGGTTTGAAAGGTTTTATATGAATCGGTATGAATCGATAAAAGAGGAAGTGCGCACTCATCCGAAAAGATGGTTAGTGACCGGCGTTGCCGGGTTTATCGGTTCAAACCTCCTTGAACATCTTCTGAAGCTTGATCAAGCAGTGGTGGGCCTGGATAATTTTGCGACAGGCAAACAAAGTAATCTTGATGAGGTCAGGAATAAGGTTCACGAACATCAGTGGAATCGTTTCAAATTTATCGATGGTGATATCCGCACCCTACCGGTATGCGAACAGGCGTGCGACGGTGTTCATTATGTCTTGCACCAGGCCGCTCTCGGCTCAGTGCCCCGCTCTATTGACAATCCCATTAACACCAACGAAAACAACGTAACCGGTACCTTGAACATGCTGGTTGCGGCACGGGATGCAAAGGTACGGCGGTTTGTATATGCCTCCAGCAGCTCGGTGTATGGAGACCATCCGGCCCTACCTAAAGTTGAGGAGAATATAGGAAGTCAACTTTCCCCATACGCGGTATCTAAATTTGTTGCAGAACTCTATGCCGATCAGTTTGCAAGCCACTACGGCCTGGAAAGTGTCGGCCTTCGTTACTTCAACGTCTTCGGTCCGCGTCAGGACCCAGATGGCGCCTATGCGGCGGTGATTCCCAAATGGATTGCCGCTATGATCAAGGGGGAGCAGGTCTTTATTAATGGAACCGGCGAAACCAGTCGCGATTTTTGCTTTATCGAGAATGTAGTGCAAATGAATCTGCTGGCTGCAACCAATGAAAAAACGGAATCAGCAAACCAGGTATATAATGTAGCCCTCAATGCCCGTACTGACTTGAATCAGCTTTTTGAGATGCTTCGTTCGCGACTTGCTGCCGACTATGACCATTTGCTGAATTTTAAACCGGTATACAGTGCCTTTCGGTCAGGGGATGTTATGCATTCGCAGGCGGATATAAGTAACGCTGAGCGGTTGTTGGGGTATTGTCCGACGCATTCCATAGACCGGGGATTGGATGAGGCTTTGTGGTGGTATAAAGCGAATGTGGGCGTATGATCCCTGGGGATGTATAGGGTGAAGGAAGAGAAGGGGAGAAACCAGCGACTTGGGCTAGCTGCCGGCATAAGCTGAATTATTCATAGGTGGAGAGCTGACACTTTTCGTGACGCCCGGCCGGGCGACGGATCAACGATGGCATAGGCTAAATTAAATGCACAGCGAACCGTCGAGGAAATGATTCATGAATAAGAACATCCTCAAGACATCATGTATATACGTCATTGAACTGCTTCTTATCACCGGGATGCTTGCTTCAACGTTCGTCAGCTGCAGCAGTGCAGGGGAATCTGGCGCTTCGGAATCCGGTTTAGAGGTTTACATTATCAAGCCTATCACCAGTCAGAAGATATTGCCTGATACCCCCGAACGACTCTACCCGTTTGCGGGAAAGACCGGTGAAAAAACGATATTTGTTAAAGCATGCAGAGGGGAGTTCGAGCCTGCTTCTTTTGTAATTAGAGCCGGCACAAACGTGTCCGGGATCAGCATCGTTTCATCGGATTTAAAAAGTCCGAGCGGAAGAGTTATTACAAGCTCTGCAATTGACGTGCGGATAGTCAAGTGCTGGTATCAGGCAGGTACATCGGTAGCTAAGGGGGAAAAGGTGCTGGTGCCGGAACTTTTACTGAAAGATGATACTCTTGTGAAAGTCGATGAAACAGAAAAGATGAATTATCTGAGGGTAAAAGTCAATAATGTTGAAAAATATATTGACATAACTTCCAGTGATGCTCGTTTTCCACTCGATGCTGAAATACATGATGCACGGACATTGCTGCCATTCAATATACCCGCAAATACCAATAAGCAGATATGGCTTACGATACATGTTCCAGGCGATGCTGAATCCGAGCAGTATATCGGAAATATATCATTATATGAAGGCAAAAAATTGCTAAGCAGGATGAAAATAGCTCTGACAGTATTGCCATTTGATCTTGAGAAACCCGCTATCGATTATGGCATTTATTATACGCCTATATTGGTATGGAATACCTACGGAAAAGAATTTTCTTCACTATATAAGTCAACTGTGCAGTATAAGATCGAACTGCAGAACATGAAGGATCATGGAGTATTATATCCAACATTGTATCAGGGTTATTCAGATATAGAGCTGCTTCGGAAGGCCCTTGAGATAAGAAACAGTGTAAATTTACCAAAGGACAAGCTTTATACTATGGCAATGGGGCTAAGCACTGATTATAGTTCAACGGATAGGCTTGCATGGCTGCCGGGTTATATTTCAACATGGCGAAAACTGGTCTCTGAATACAATTACGTTGACTTTTACATATATGGAATTGACGAAGCCAAAGGCGATACCTTGAAAGTGCAACAAAGAGCATGGCAGATAACGCACAATGCTGGCGCTAAAATCTTTGCCGCATGTTATGAAGGCGCTGTGGATACAGCAGGTGACCTTCTCGATTTACCCATACTTAGCGGTGTATTTAAACCGGTTGAGGTCGAGAAATGGCATAAACATGGCAAAAAGGTTTTCATTTATGGATATCCGCAAGTAGGTAATGAAGATCCGGAGATTTACCGGCGTAACTTTGGCATCACTGCTTTGTGCAATGGTTATGATGGAGCAATGGATTTCGCTTATCAGTACGCTTTCGAATCCGCAAATGGTCATATATGGAATGATTTCAATAATACAACTGGTTACAGGAATCACGTCTTTGCATATCCAACGACTGATGGCGTTATCGATACTGTTCAATGGGAAGGATTTCGAGAAGCCGTCGAAGATGTCAGATATCTTACAACTCTCGCTAAAGCAAGAAATACAGCAGATTATCAATCCTTATGTAGAAGCCTGTCAACAAATAACGATTTATACTCAATCAGACAAAGTATCATTGATCGGATTATTTCCGGGACAACTCAACCACCTATTAGTCTGCAGAGAAAGATAATTCAGTGAATTAAGACTCTATCTGTATGCTCTTGACAAAGAATGAGGATATAACCTCCATAAGACAAAGTATCATTGATTGAATTATTTCTGGAGGCAGTTCAAGTACCAGTAATTAAACTGCTTATACTCAGATGCCGTGCATTTTAACCACACCAATACTAGCGCACATAATAATGTCTATTGTAAGATGTCTTAAATGAAGATTCTTTTGGCAAACGGAACCGCATATCCAATAATTGGTGGCGTTGAGAATTCACTCCTTTACATTTCTCGTGAATTAATACGCGCTGGGCATGAAGTGAAGGTGTTCTGCTTTCAAGTCTCGCCGGATGAGCCCCTACAAATGAATCATGATGGTGTTGAAATAATTCGTTATCCGTGCACACCGGTCCGCTGGCCTCATGCCCAATTCCTTAACTGTGTAGCAACCGCACAGCGGGCGATTCCAGCCGTGCTGAAGGAGTTCCAGCCTGATGCGATCTGGTCACGTTCGACTCCTGTAGGTTTGGGTATTAAGAGAAGCGGATTTAAAGGTCCTTTACTGCATATTTTTTGCACTAACGCCAAAATGAACTGCCGAGGACTTTTTCTGCAGACGCATGGACTCCCCATTCGACGAAGGCTCATGCTGATGGGACTATGGCCTTCGGCATATCTCGTTTTATCACGATTGGAAAGAGAATTGGCGCGTCAATGCAAAGCCATTGCCTTCAGCGAAAACATGCGAAGTCAGCTAATTGCCTCTTTTCCTAAGGGCGTTCGCTCTTGCCGCGTGATACACCCGGGTGTCGATAGCGAAAACTTCTCGCCCGAGAACGGCGCTAGATATTTCGACCGGATCAAACTTCGATACGGATTACGCCCTGGGGAGCCAATAGTGCTTTACGTAGGAAGGCTTTCTTCTGCCAAACAGTTACCCATTCTAATGGATGCAGTTGCGGCATTGAAGACTCGCGCAAAGCTCGTGCTGGTTGGAAGCGGACCGGAGGAAGACCGTCTGAAGTCTTACTCGCACCGTATCGGTCTAACCGAGCGGATTATTTTTGCCGGATCACACCACGATATGCTTCCAGGCTTTTATGCTATCAGCCGGGTCTGTGTGCTGCCGACCACGATTGAATCATTCGGGCAGGTCTATCTAGAATCACTTGCTTCAGGAACACCTGCGGTTGGCTTCGCCAGTGATGGACGTCGTGTACTTACGGCAACTGAGGAGATTATCCAAGACGGGAGAACCGGGGCTGTTGTCAGAACGGTAAGTTCCTCAGCTTTGGCTGAAAAGATCGATTTGATCTTATCGCTTGACGATAAAGATTATGCCAACATGTCGGAATATGCAAGAATTGACGTACGTGAGCGTTTTTCCTGGGGTCGTTTCGTTGACGAGGCGTTGGCGTTGTCGTGCTGAACACGTATATTTTCGAAAGCTTTAATAATATACAGCACGGATTTGACTGGAGCATTTTTTGGCTGATATAGAATCAATAGTTAGCACAACTCCGCCGGACACTGAAGCGCCATACGATGTTGCTCGGATTAAACGTATTGGCAGGCGTGGAGCGGTTTGGGTCACTCTGACCTCTGCCATTGCCATGCTCCTTGCATATTACAGAAATTGGATTCTGGGCCGCTTTGGATCGGATGGTGATATTATTGGACAGTTCGCGCTGATCCTCCTGTTTATTCAGATTGTGACCACATTCGTTCTATTCGGCGGCACCACGGTTACCACGAATTATTTACCCAAAATAAGAGCGAACAGGGACAAGTCGGCCTTTATTTTTTCCTATACGATTCTCTCCCTTTTCTTAAGTCTTTGTTTTGTTGCACTGCTTCATCTTTTCCCCGGCCTTATGATTTTATTATTAAAGCAGCCAGTGGATTCAACCACCCTGAACATCTTTTCGATTACGGCGCCCATGGTTGTCCTAGCTCAAATGGTGACCTACGCTCTGGTCGGTCTGACAGAATTCCGTCTGTCATCTCTACTAAATCAAGTGCAACTGGCCGCGGTCTGTTGTATTTCCTCGATAGCGTTTTTCTTATTTCGGGAATTCTTTTTAGCCAATGCGCTTTCAATACTTACGATCACTGTTTGCGGTGCCAGCACATTTGTAATTCTTGTTGGAGGCTATTATGTGTCCAAAAGGCTTTCGAGTTTTTGCTACCGACTTTTTCTTCCAGTCGGATTCTGGAGTTTTTCAAGTTTCGTTCATCTGAATACAATTATCACCTTTGCGTATCTGAGTATTGATCAATTGTTCATCTTGTCTGCTTTGGGTATCAAAGAGTTGGGGGCCTATTTTGTACTGATGCAATGCGCTCAGCTGATTGTCTTTGTTCCTGAACGTATTGGTCAAGTTATGTTGGCTTCTTTCTCACACCTTGTGGGCACCTGTAACTACACCGACTTGCTTCATGCATATGTCCGACTGCGCCGTCTAATTCTGATTGTAAGCACTCCTCTTGCGCTCTTTATCATCTTGTTCAGTCGTCCAATCGCAGGAATCTTCGGTGATTGGTATGCGGAAAGACACTTATACCTACTACTATTAGCGGTTGGATTCCAGTTGGCTGTTTTGGGCAGCGTCAATGCCATGCTGGTCATGGCTAAGGAGTATACAAGGCTGTTTCTCATCAATAGTGTTATTCAGATCAGTGTGCAGTTAGGACTTACTTTGTTACTTATAGATAGATTTGGAGTTTACAGCGTTATTGTTGGAAAGATTGCGGGACTGATCTCGGCACAGGTGGGATTGTTTTCTATTATTCGCTGGAAAATGGATAAAGTACGTCTGCCACCTCCGTCTGAGTATTGGATCTCAGTGCCTATTTGCCTTGGCGCTGCAGCGCTATCGTGGTTCTTGAGCCCACTTACATTGTTCATGTCAATAGTATCATTCGTAGTTCTTGGGTCTGTTTTTCTTTGCTTGTCACGCTTCCGTATTCAAGAATTTCTCGTTCTTTTCAGTCCAACTGCAAATACGCTGGACGTTTCAAAATGAAACTAAAATGCTTATACATCCCACCTATTGCAATAATAAGTAATCTGATTATTGTGAAGGTTTGTAATATAAACATGGCCTTACAAACGATAACCTTTTTGGAAAGCTATTCTGATGCAGCTTGGTTACTGACTGAGACGGTGAAGGCCCTGGCAACTGCACAGTATGGACCAGAGGAGCCGTGTCCCTGATGTCAGAAAGAGTTGCTATATACAAGTTGAAGGACGCAGCCTATCCCAAGGGGAATTGCCTCTTTGCACCTTCTGAAACATATCCTGAATATTTATTTCAAGAGAATATTTCAAAAGACTGCAATGAAGTGTATCAAGGAGTCCGCGATTTATTCAGACTCTTGGGTATGGATAAGGCGCGCTTTGACACGCCTGAATGGAATCCATTTTTCGGCAAAATCCATCCTGGAGATACAGTTGTTCTAAAACCAAATATGGTTCAGCATTATAGCAATGACGGGAAGAGTGGAATTGAAACGCTTGTGACACACGGTTCAATCATAAGAGCAATGCTCGACTATGTGTTTATTGCAGTCGGGAAATCAGGGAAGGTCTTAGTTTGTGATTCGCCGCATGGAATGGCTGATTTTGAGCAGATAATCGAATTCATGCAACTGCCCGAAATGGTGCAGTTCTACGCTGCGCAAGGATTTGAACTGAACGTCTTCGATCTGCGCAGGATCAAATTTCACTCGATTTTCGGTAAAGAAGTGCACTTTTACCATTCAATGCTTGATGGTGATCCGAATGGGTATGTCACAGTCGCACTGAACGGGGCAAGTTTCCTACAGAATATTGGCATCCCTTGGGAATGCTTGACCGGGGCCAGTCTCAATCGATCTGAGTTGCACAAACATCACAGCGATAATTTGCACGAGTATTTTGTATCAAAAACCGTTCTTAATGCCGACTTCTTTATAAGCCTTCCCAAAATGAAGACTCATAAGAAGTGTGGTGTGACGCTAAACCTCAAGAACTTGGTCGGAATCAACGGCAACAAAAACTATTTACCTCATTTCGCAACATATCTCGGTGAACCCAAAACATGGCTGCAAAAGACATTTCTGTCTATTCGGATGTTCATGTCGGATACGCTTCTAGGCACTTGGGGGAAACGAAATCTCTTCACAGCTTATGTTTGTTTAACCGTTTATATCTGCTACGGAGCCCTCGCAAATACTTTTACCGTCTTTTACAAGGGCATTCAGTTTTGGAGAGACAAACCGAGCTCTCCCACGGGAACAAGAAGTAACACCAGTGATACGCCAGAAAACGATATCACATGGAGAATGGTTTTAGATCTGAACTGTATCCTTCAGTATGCAATGAAGGATGGACGACTAGAGAAACATCGCCAACGTAGCTTCTTTAGCATCATCGATGGCGTAATAGCAGGTGAGAAACAAGGTCCACTTTCTCCAACCCGAAAGGACGCGGGGGTCTTGATAGCAGGCGATGACATGCCGCTCACGGATGGAGTGGCAACAATGCTAATGGGATTTGATCCTTTGAAACTGAAACTGATGAGGGAGGCAATTGGACAAAGAGAGTATCCATTAAGTGATTATGAGAAATACGATGATGTGGTCACTGTATCGAATTGCCAGGCTTATAGTGATATTGCTTCTCTAAAAACAAATAACCTTGATTTCGAGCCGCCAATCGGGTGGGAGCATATTAAGCTTAGCTGAGACAACCGGCAAATTGAGACGACAACGTGATTGCCAAGCCCTATTTGAAAGGATGCACATATGATACCTGATAAGCGCCTAATCTACGACAATTGTCCTGAAGTCGTGAAGAACATGATCGGTTTTGGGCTGCGCCGTTTTCCACGGTTTCGGTGGCGTCCAACAAAAGAGGAGACCATATACTTCGAGAGTCTCGTGAAAACAGAATATGCACCAACTGATGTTTTGAAGAGATTGCAGTGTTCCAAGTTAAAGAAACTAATCAACCATGCGGCTGTGCACGTACCATATTACCGTAAATTATTTAATGAAAGGGGGTTACGTCCGGAGGATTTCCAAAGTTTGGATGACTTGCAGAAACTGCCTCTATTGACCAAAGAAATGATTCGAGCGAATCCGGATGACTTTTTAAGCAACGAGATATGTGACAGGGCAACTCTTACTAAGATAACCACTGGTGGGTCAACAGGAACTCCAATGCAGTATTACTTTGATGCGCATATGATAGGCGTGCGCAGAGCAACATGGTGGCGCTGGTCAATGTTCGCCGGAATAGAGTTGTATGCTGATAGAATGATCTATTGCGGAGGAGCCCCACAGAATTGGATTTACCCTCCAGAAGATTTTAGTGGATTGGTTAATTATGAGCGAAACCAGCTCTTCCTTTCATCCGCAGCGATGAGTAACAAGGTGTTAGATAGATATATTGAGGACATGAAGAAATTCAAAGGGGACTATATCCGGGGATATGCTTCCGGTACGTATATGCTTGCGCATCGGGTTATTGAGAAGGGGCTGGTTCTCCCGATGAAAGCAGTATTGACATCTTCTGATACGCTCTTCCCGCAGTATCGCGATACAATTGAAAAGGCGTTCTCTTGTAAGGTCTATGACCATTACGGGCAGAATGAGGATATTCTAACTGCAACGGAATGCGGCGTGTCTCCCGGACTTCACGTCAATATGGAGAGCTGTATAGCTGAGACAGTTAATGAGAAAGGGGAGCCTGTGCTGGGGACCGAAGGGAAATTTGTTAGCACTCATTTGGAGAATTTCGTAACCCCTCTTATCAGGTATGTGGTTGGTGATGTAGGTATCTTAGATAGTTCAAGTAAAAAATGTGAATGCGGCCGGCACCATCAGAAAATCTTGTCGTTCACCGGCCGCGATGATGAAATTATTGTAACACCGGAAGGCCGTAGAATAGGTTGTGGATCAATGAACCAGCCAATGAAGACGATGCATTCCAGTATACAGCGGTGTCAGTTTGTACAGGAGAGCATCAATTTACTTAAAGTGAAGATAATTCCTACTGATGCATGGGCGGATTCAGTGCATCGTGTAGAGTTGGAAGCTAACATCAGAATGCAAGTTGGAGATAAAATAGGATTAGAAATAGAAAAAGTCAAAGACATTCCTGCACGGGAAAATGGTAAGTACCAATTTATTGTATCCAAGATTTCCAGCAAGAAAAAAAGAACGGTAAGTGAATGACTCCCGATATTAAGCATATTGCCCGAAATCTTGCCCATAGAAGCGTTTTGCGACCACCACATATTCGTTACTGTAGTCAAACTATATATGAGACGCTATTGGGTTGCTGCCGTATGTGGGAAGCCACACACGATGCGCTGTGGGAATTTCGCGCCGGTAACGTGTTGTCGATACTGCTTCATATCCAGCAACCTGATGGTGGTTTTGATATAGGCTACGATTTCAACTTTGGCAGATTGCATAGAAAAGGTCAGTCAACTTCGCCGGAACTAGTTGGGCTTGTGGCCCTATGCGAGTACGCGCGACTGTTTGGAGAAGAACAGGTTAGGCCTGCTGCTGTTAAAGCGGTAGAATGGATACGTAAACATGCCCTAGACATGGGGGAAAGGAAGTTTGCCATTCCTTACAGCCCAATTACCATCAATGAAGTCATGGTCTATAATGGAACCTCATTCGCCTGTGGAGCGCTGGGTTGCTATCTCGGACAATTTGGCGGCGATGAAGAACTGCACGACATTTACAACGGAATGGTTCAGTATATGGAGTTCGTATTAAGCAAGAATGAGAACCTTCCCGGTTGCTTCTGGTATTACTGTGATCAGTTGCGGGATGATTTGGATGAGATGCAAAAAAGCAAGATCGACTATTATCACCAGATGCAGCAGGTCGAGATGCATGCTCTTGCCCATCAGGTGAGTCCTCTTAATATACAACTGAGGATAATCGGTGAAGCCGCCGATCATATCGTGGCGTTGCATGAACGGCACCCTATCATTCCTTACACAAACAATCCAAAATTGTTCAAGAATCAGATACACCTCTGGGGGCTTTCTTCGGTTGTGTCAGGTTTGTTGGAGGCCGCTGTAATGATGCCCGATAGAAGTGAACTCTATCGTAAGGTTGCCAGTGATATTCTCGACTGGGTCGTGAGTTATGCATGGAACGGCTATCATTTCGAAGCCATTCTCACAAATGATGGGTCGCATGTGGATACAAGACTCTACATGGTACGTTCAGACGCATGGGTGTTTAACGCCCTAGCGGCAGCGGCGAAGCATCTCGGCAGTGATCAATGGCGAGATATCACTGAGAAATGCTACCAGAAAATGGAATCTGTCGATTATTCGGGACCGGAAAGCCATGCCTCCAGCTTGAGAAGTCAAATTGCTATTACGATTTGGTCTTTTTTTAAAAGGATGGTCGGGAAATAGTGTGATTTCTTATATTAACTGTCGGAATTTAAAATTGGACAGATCAAGCGATCTGTGATGCGGGACATTTGGGAAGAAGGTTTTGGTGTGTTTTGTTTTAACTCGTTTTAAGCCTTCTAAGCCATCGAGGCTACGGAGAATGAGGAAGGGCAGCATTTTTAATGAAAGAGCGTACGATGGAGATTACCCTGGCATATCCATTCTCATCCAATTCAGTGCTGGACTCATGTCCGGACAGCAATAATTCGGCATTCAAAAAATCCATGGCAACAGCCGGGTTATTCACACCATTCGGTCTTGTATGCATGAGCCTGTCGTTTTTGGCCGGCGCTTGCATGCAGTCCTATACGAACGGGACTATCGATGCGTTCATACTGTCATTTATGTTTCTCTTTGCCGGGGGTGCAGGGGTAGCCCTTGCCTTTCCTGGTAAAAAACCGGAGCTTCGCGCATTCCTCCTAACCTACGCAATCTGCATATTCGTGGGGGGGTTGGCGCAGTGTTATTCACTGAATGTTTTTGGCAAGCTGCAAAGCACTATCGATGCTAACACTTTTTTCCGGTTTATTAAACCAAGTCCGCCATTTACAACCATGGCTGATATCCATAAAAACTTCAACTCTCCTCTGGCTGTTTTGATCTGGCAGCAGATCTATAAGATAACATGGTTTTTTGGGTTTGATTTCGGGCCATACATCGCAGTTATGTTTAATGCGCTTGTAATAGGGTTAACCGGCAGCGTAACGGTTAGAACAGCACGCGAGATATTCGGCGATGATCCATGGCGTCTCAGGCGTGTCGGCACTCTTTTCGCCTTTTGTGGCTTAATCATATTGTTTGGGTCTGTTCTGCTTCGCGATTGCTTCACGACGTTTTTCAATGCATTGGTTCTTTGGGGTTTGGTCCGTTGGCTTTGCGTCCCGACGTTTTTCAATTTTCTCAAAGCCATCATGCTAACGGGTATTTCCGTATTTGCCATGGCATACCTGCGATTTGAATCGATCGTACTGTATGGATTGTTCTGGGCCCTATTGATCCTTGTCTGGTTTGTTAAGGAGCGACTAAATATCGTTCGCGTTTTTGTCATTTGCCTTGCACTGATCACACTGCTGATCGGCTCTTCGTATCTAATGAGTTACATGCAGACCGCTAAAAAGTTCCAGGAAGACAGGGCAGGTAGGTGGTATACGGGGACTACCGCTGCAATTTCGCAGAATGAATCGCTCGGCATGAAATTGGTCGCTCGGCAGCCAATGCCTATTCGCATTTTTATGGGGAGCGGATATCTCATGATTTTCCCAATCCCATTATGGGGATACTTACAGCCAGGCTTAGTTGATTATATGTTGATCAAGGGTTATCACGGGATATATCAGGTGTGGATACTCCCTTTCTGTTTCACTGGATTATTCCTTGCCATCAAGGAATTTTTCAAAAACCGGAAACATTCCCTCCCCCTGTTATTCATTGCAGTTTACATTATTATCAACCTTTTGGCTGTTGTAGCAACTTCATTGGAGCAGCGTCATTTCGCACAGTTTATGCCGGCCATGTTTATTCTGGCCGCCATGCCGGATACAAGGGAAATCAAGAGTAGTGCAATGGTGAGACGTATCGGGATTGGATGGTTCTTTGTAGTTCTTCTTGTCCATGTGGCGTGGATAATGGCAGGGGGACTTCGGAGTTAATGGATCGGATATTATGAAAGTCCTGATATTTATGACGCAGTTCTACCAATTAAGCGGTGCGGAGCGGTTAGCGGTTGAACTCGCGGAAGAACTGAACAAGAGTGGAATTCGCGCGGATATACTGAGCATGTACACCGAAGAAATGCCCGGAGTAGAAGAAGCGAAGAGAGCCTTGCTGCTCAAGGGGATCCCTGCCGTACATTTCCTTGGTATGCGCATTCACCCGCCAGTTAGCAGCATGTTGCCCGCGGTCATGCAATTGCGACATCTTCTTCGTGAAGAGAAGTATGATATTGTCGAAACATCGATGATGATGCCAGCCATTATAACATCGTGGTCCACCATGATGGGTGTACAGACTCGGCATGTCGTGGGATTACACCAGGTCTTCAGGCGTGATCGTGAGAATGAATTGAAGCATATGTTTTTTCGTCTTACCGTTCGGCGCAATCAACTTATCCGATATTATTCAATTACTGATTATGCCGTAGCTCATTGGATTACTTACTCCAAAACATCACCTCGGCACATACGCAGGATCTATAACGCCATCCTGGATGACTGCTTTGAAATACGCAATGATAGAGAGTTAGTTCGCAAAGAACTAAGGATACCCGAAGAAGGGAAACTTGTTATCTATGTTGGACGCATTGCGGCATATAAAGGCATTGATACCCTTTTTGATTCGTTGGGGCCGGTTTGTGAGCGACATAATATTTATCTATTATATATTGGTTTGCCAGACCACAGTGTCAATGGGACCCGAGAGATGATTGAACAAATAGAAAAGCGGATTGCTAATGAGCAATTGGGGGAAAGAGTCAAATTCCTGGGTCACCAGAAGGATATACCGCGTTTGATGTCTGCTGCTGATCTGCTTGCTCACCCTACCCGAATTGAAGGATTCGGTCTGACATTAGCGGAAGCGATGGCTGTAGGATTGCCTATTGTGGCCAGCAATGTAGAAGCCATTCCAGAAGTCCTTGCTGGGACTGATTCCATTATGGTACCACCAGATGATCCGGAGGCATTTCAGGCGGCGGTTTTAAGAACGCTTCGCCGTACTCCAGATGAAGCGGCATCCGCAATCGCAAAAGGCCGTAACAGAGCACAAGATTTTCGAATATCCAATAGGACTGATGCCATGATTCAACTTTTCGAAGACGTAATTCAAGGTAGATTTTAGGCATTTCAATTGTTGGGCACGCAAAAGTGTTAGCCGGCAAGGGTAATTGAATCGTGGGTACTGACAACTGCAAAAAAGGTTTACATATTTCGATTGATGTTTCTCTTCCGAACGAATGGCTTGGTAAGGTTAAATGCGTTTTCCCATAAAGCTAAATAGAGACGGCTTTCCTTCTTGGTGCTGCAAATGCTTACCGTGCAAGGGTGATCCAAGAAAACTGATGGTCCCTGAGACATGCGGAGACAGTTTTGAATTTTCTATTAGCGCGATAAAGATTGGAGAAACCTGGAAAAGCACACAAAAAAAGCGCCACATCTTGTCGGATCGGCTGATTGTGGGGGCTGCTTCTTCTCTGAGTATGCCCTCTGTTCTTGAAATTGGTGCTTCCTCTGGCTCCACTTCGATGGAACTTCTTGACAGTTTAGGGAATAACTATGGTCACTACTATGTGACCGATCTTTATTTTGAGCTGAGATGTGTGACAAGAGATGGTGTCACTTACTTATATCATCCCAATACGGGTGAGTGCATAATGCGAGTGACCGACCGTTTCCTGATATATAATGAGGTTGGAAATGCGCTTTTCCCGCAGGGCATGATAGCTAACCGCCTGATTAAGCGCGCGCCGCAGATCTCTGCTATTGATACATCAACAGTGAATTTCCTGCATCCTGAGTTAAGACGTCGAATAGCAAGCGATACTAGGATTATTGCGACCACGCACAATGTCCTGGAGCCATGGCCTCATGAACTGCTTGATATTGTAAAGGTTGCAAACGTTCTTAACCGACTTTATTTTTCTGATGAACAGATAATGAAAGCCTTGATGAGCTTGAAAGTTTCCATGAAGCCGGAGGGCAAACTTGTGATTACGGACAATCGCGAGGTTGAGATGGCTTCTATGTTCTGCAGGAACCGGGATGGAAAGTTCGCTCTTGAAACCGAGATTAACGGTGGAACTGAAATCGCTGATCTGGTTAAGAGGTGTTAGCACTTATGGTTGGACTTGATGGCGTATGTTTGGAGTCACGATGATCAGGAACCCCGAAGAAGTGGAAAAACTTATGGTTAAAGAGAATGTCCGTCCGGTGCACTTGTTGATGAGAAATAAGATCGTTAAGGCAATCCGCTAGCAAATATATTTTTACCAAGGTAATTGTAACTACTAGTGAACTGTATGCCATAGGACGTTTCCAGCTCACTTAATAAAGGAGTTAGCAATTGATTAAAACTGCACGACACCTTGAAAATAATAAAAAACTGGCGATTATCGGTGGTTATCCTCCACCTTACGGCGGAGTTTCTACCCATGTAATGCGGCTTCGCGCACAACTTGAAAATACCAGTTTGAATTGGGTCATCTATAATACCGTGTCTCAATCGGAAGAAGAGGATCACGTTCATTCAGTTGTACATTATCGCTGGCTCTGGATGCTCTGGTATACATTTTTTGGCAAAGAATCTTGCGTTTATTTGGTTTCGGCAAGAACTCTGAACTGGTTCTCGGGTGCTTTCATGCAGAAGTGCCGTGGGAAGTCCGTCGCGATTCGCTTACAGAACGCAAAAATAATAGAAGATATACACAAAGGGGGTTTTCGTAAATGGCTTATCGGATTTGCGCTGAGAAGTGTAACTGCAATCGTGTGTGTGAACAGGGAACTAGCCTCAGCATTGCAGAGTATTGGAGTAGATTCTCATAAAATCAAATTGTTTTATGGATTTTTGCCACCCTCTTTTACCGAAAGAGATGCGAAACAAGTGCCACCTGAGGTGTGGAATTTTTGCAAAACGAAATCCCCATTAATTGCAGCCAATGGAAAGGTGCAATTTTGGAAAGGAGAGGACCTATACGGTTTGGACCACTTGGTTTGTTTGGCGGAAAGGTTGAAACCAGAATTCCCTAATGTGGGGATTGTCGTTTGTTTTTGGGATCATTTACCTGAAGATCAGCCGGTATTGGACAAGCTCATTACCGACGCAAGAGCAAAGGGTGTGGATAAGAATATTTTTTTCAATACGAAAAAAGGTTTTTTTGTTCCTGTTATCGAGAAGGCAGACTTGTTCGTTCGGCCTACCAATACTGATGGAGATGCAAACTCCATTCGAGAGGCTCAATATTTTGGTGTACCAGTTGTGGCAAGTGATGTTGTGGAACGTCCGGAGGGAACCATCCTATTCAGGACAAGAGATATAGAAGATTTCACCAATAAAACTAGAACAGCTCTCAACGAAACAGTCCAGCGGTCGTCAAAACCTCTCCCAGAAATACAGGAAAATGCAAATGAGAGACTTCATTCATACCTTGTTTTTTTAGCGAATTTAAGTCAGCAGGAAATACATTTCAAATATTCGGATAGGTGATGAATTGCAACAAAATATAATCCGACACCGTTTTGTAAGAACTGCTATTTCATAACTGGATAGTTTACTACTGAAACTGGTGATCTTCACCTAAATCGAATACAGACTTGTTAGACCAGTGACGCTTGAGTTAGTGCAAGAACAGGAATAATTCCGAGGTTTGATCAAATTAATTGGCATGCAAACATCACTAGATTTATCATTACATAAAATCGCAATTTGAGCACAGATTGTTTCTATTATGGGAAATATAGTTATTATGTGGGGGGTCAATGAATTCTGCTGTATTCAATATTGCTTCATATGAAGATCATGAAGGAATTAATAGAGTAGTAAAGGAAGCTCTTTGTTTTGATAGTGAAATCGAAAAGGTATTAAGAAGAAGTGAAGAGTCGACACTAGTTGTTTTAAAACCAAATTGGGTGCAGGAATCACATGAATATGATCCTGATATATGGATTCCACTAATTACTCATCCGAATCTGGTGATATCGGTGATAAAAAGTCTGGCCACTATGATGAATGGTAAAGGCACAATAGTTGTCTGCGATGCACCTCACACTTATGCAAATTTTCAAAAAATACTGGAACGAGGTTCCTTTACAACCGAATTTGGAGAGATAAAAAGAAAATGGCCGTCAATTAAATTTGAGATTATCGACCTTAGAAGAGAAATTTGGACACGTAAAGAAGAAGTAGTAACTGATCGCAGGCCCAATGCGGAAGATCCAAGAGGATACGTTAAAGTTAATCTTGGGGAAAACAGCCATTTTTATAATTATGAAGGCGAAGGAAGTTACTATGGTGCCGATTATGATTCGCATGTTGTCAACGAGCATCATAATGGAAAAACGCAAGAGTATATGCTTGCCGGAACGCCAATGCATTGCGACCTCTTTATCAATCTGCCGAAGGTAAAGACGCATAAAAAAACGGGGGTCACGTGTTGTCTCAAGAATCTAGTGGGGATTAATGGCGACAAGAACTGGTTGCCTCATCATACTCAAGGAAGTAAGACATTTGTAGGTGATGAATTCCCACGTGCCTCTATGACAAGTCGTATCGAGAGCAGTTTGAAGGATGTTGGCAAACAAATTGCTCTGAACGTACCTTTTTTAGGTAGCTATGTATACAGAAAAATGCGTGTTGCTGGGAAAAAGATAATAGGCGATAGCGAAAAAGTGATACGAAACGGAAATTGGTCCGGAAATGATACATGCTGGAGGATGGCCCTCGATTTGAACAGGGCTTTTTTATACGGCAACGGACAAGGACTGTTGGAAGGTAAGCCGGTGAGAAGAAAATATCTCGCTATTGTTGATGGAATTGTTGGTGGAGAGGGCAACGGCCCTTTATGTCCCAACCCGGTTAATTCGAATGTACTCGTCTATGGCACAAATCCCGCTGTGGTTGATGCTGTTGTTGCAAAATTAATGGGATTCAATATCCACTATTTGCCTATAATCGAAAATGCATTTAACGAAAGCAGCTTTCCGATATCAGATACTGTATTAAGCAATATCATGATAAATGATTTTAGGTCTAATGTATCTGTTGGTATAAAGGAATTACTACCAGCTACCACTACTGGATTTCAACCACATTTCGGTTGGAAACAATTAAATAATTTAAGAGACGGACAATGTTAGACAAGATTAAAAAAATATATGAACATATTCCCAAGCGATATTTGTATTTTTTAAAACATATCCCAAACAATATATTATTTGGAAAGGATTATATACGTTGCAAGTCTGAAGTAACAACATCAACAAATTTATTACAAAATAGATTGTATTCGACATTAGTTTACGCTAGGGATAATACAATCTTTTGGTCAAAACTTATCCCCGCGGAATTTAAGCTCCCCGATACTTTCCCCGTGTTTAACGATCTCCCTTTTATAGGCCCTGGTGATCTGCTCAACGAAATACATTTGTTTGTATCCAAGGAGTGCAACAAAAATAATTCTTATAGGACAACTACTGGTGGCACGGGAAGAAATCCGACTACTCTTGTATTATCAAATGAAAGTTATGCTTTAGAATGGGCGCATATGTATTCTTTATGGGGCCACTTAGGTTATGAAAGAACAAGAAATATTAAATTGACGCTAAGAGGAACATCTCTCAAAAACGGCAGGTTGTATGCATACAATCCAATGTACAATGAGATAGTAATTGATACATTTCAAATGGACAAGGGTAATTTCCCAATTATCTTCAAGCAAGCGCAACAATGCGAGTACATCCATGGTTATCCTTCTTTAGTAAAAGAGTTTAAGAATTTAATGGAGTACTTTGGCTATAGAATATCTTTTCGTGGGATATTTCTCGGCAGCGAAGGAGTAGATCTGAGCGAGAAATTAGATTTGCAGAGCTTTTTTGGATGTGGTTTATTATCATGGTACGGCCAGTCGGAAAAGGTTGTTTTAGCTGCAGATTACGAATGCAATAATTCATTTCACGTACTCACTTCGTATGGTTATCCGTGTACTTACAGGGAGAGCAACTATTCCGGTGAAATAGCCGGAACAACCTTCGTCAATAAAGCATTACCTTTAATTAAATATCGTACAGGTGATTATGGTCGTATAGAACTTCAGGATAACAAAATAGTTATAAAAGACTTGATCGGGAGGTGGGGAAAGGATTTCGTATACCTGAATAAGGATAAAAAGATACCAACTACGTCAATCAACCTTCATAGTGAGGTACAACAGCTGATATTGTTATATCAAATACATCAAAACGAATATGGGAAGTTGAAAATAAAAGTCCTTCCCAAAAGCAATGTCAATATATCAGACGAAACACTAATAAATAGGCTCGATTCAGAAATAGGCTCTAAACTGCAAAAATTTGCTATTGTTTACGAGATAGTCAAAAAAAGTGATGAATTCATAAAAAGTCCGAGGGGCAAATTTATTTTATTAGTACAGGACTTGCCTGCTGATTAACAATCTAGAAATAATTCGATTTGGATGGATAATGGAATGAAACAGATTCTACAAAATCTTAAAAGCGGGGAAACACTGATAGAGGAGATACCATGTCCTGCATTGCGTACCGGTCACCTCCTGATAAGAACCACTACAACTCTGGTTTCGGTGGGCACCGAAAAAATGCTGGTAGAGTTCGGCAAGGCCAACTTCATCGACAAGGCTCGCCAGCAGCCGGACAAGGTGCGAATGGTGATGGACAAGGTAAAGACCGATGGCCTGATGCCGACCTTGGAGGCAGTGCGGAGTAAGCTGGATCAACCGTTACCGATGGGGTACTGCAATGTTGGCATAGTGCTGGAAGTTGGCGCTGGGGTGAGCGGTTTTTCCGTGGGTGACAGGGTAGCATCCAACGGCAAACATGCTGAAGTGGTCTGTGTGCCAAAGAACCTCTGTGCCAAGATACCGGATGGAGTTTCAGATGAAGCGGCGTCCTTCACCGTAATCGGCGCCATTGCCCTGCAAGGGATCCGCCTGATCCAGCCGACCTTGGGCGAGGCGGTGGTGGTGACCGGGCTGGGGCTGGTCGGGCTGATAACGGTTCAACTCCTCCGCGCCAATGGCTGCCGAGTACTAGGGATTGATTACGATTCGCACAAATGTGTCCTGGCCAGACAGATGGGTGCCGAAACCGTGGATCTTTCCCACGGCGAGGACGCGATAGCCGCTGCCCGGGCATTCTCCCGCGGACGCGGGGTTGACGCTGTCATTATTACCGCCTCGACGAAGAGCAACGAACCTGTGCATCAGGCTGCCCTGATGTGCCGCAAACGGGGAAGAATCGTGCTGGTAGGGGTGGTGGGGCTTGAATTGTCGCGGGCGGATTTTTATGAAAAAGAGCTTTCCTTTCAGGTCTCCTGTTCCTATGGTCCGGGTCGCTACGATGCATTGTACGAAGAGGGCGGGCAGGATTATCCTGCGGGCTTTGTCCGCTGGACCGAACAACGCAATTTCGAAGCACTGCTTGATACGCTGGCTGATGGCCGACTGGATGTGGCGTCACTGATATCCCACCGTTTTGCGTTTGACCGGGCAGTGGAAGCGTATAAACTGGTCAGCAGCGGCGGGGTGTTGGGGATTGTCCTTGCGTATCCCGATCAGACCGTGAAGCCTGAAGAAGAGCTGCGCATGCGCACCATCAACCTGGTGGCCGGTGGCAAACATGACAGAGCACCGGCTGCAGTTGTCATCGGCGTTATCGGCTCTGGCAACTATGCCACGCAAGTGCTGATCCCGGCGTTAAAGAAAACAGCTGCCACATTGAAAACGGTGGTCTCGAGTGCCGGGGTGAGCGGTGTCCATGCCGGCAAGAAGTACGGGTTCACAACTACCTCAACTGACAGTAGTGTGGCATTTGAAGATGACTCGATCAACACTCTGGTGATTTCGACCCGCCATGACAGTCATGCCCACTATGTCTGTCGGGCTCTGCAGGCCGGCAAACATGTTTTCGTGGAGAAGCCGCTCTGTCTTACCAATGAAGAAGTGACTGAAATCGAATCGCTTTACTCTTCACTCTTCACTCTTCACTCTTCACCCCCGCTCTTAATGGTCGGCTTCAACCGCCGCTTTGCCCCGCAGGTGCAAAAGATGAAGGCCTTACTGGCCGGCATGCAGGAGCCGAAATCGTTCGTCATGACGGTGAATGCGGGCATCATCCCTCCTGAGCACTGGACCCAGGACAAGGCCGTGGGCGGGGGAAGGATTATCGGCGAGGGGTGCCACTTTGTCGATCTGCTCCGGTTCTTGGCTGGAGCGCCGATAGTGGCAGTGCAAGTGGTCATGATGGGGGCGGCGCCGGGGGTTACGGTGCGCGATGACAAGGTTACTTTCACCCTGACCTTTGCCGATGGCTCGTTCGGTACAGTCCACTACCTGGCCAATGGCCACAAGTCGTTTCCCAAGGAGCGGCTGGAGGTATTCTGCGGCGGCCGCATCCTGCAGCTTGATAATTTCAGGGTGCTGAATGGCTACGGCTGGCCCGGTTTTCGCACCATGAAACTGTGGCGTCAAGACAAGGGACAGACCGCGTGCGCGGCTGCTTTTGTCAATGCTATTCAAAAGGGTGAAAGATCTCCGATTCCCTTTGAAGAGTTAGTTGAAGTGACACGCTTATGTTTTGATATTTGTGAACAAGGATCGAATTTGGGATGAGATTATAGAAGGCCGATTCTTTCAACTCGCTATTGGTGTGAATGAAAATAGTCACATCTCAAAAATATATTGGTTTCTATTCATGAAAACTCAAATTATCCACAACATCGCTGCCGTATGCACGACTATTCAATGCGGTCGCGGACTTTCAAATAAAACCGCTATGCGTTGGATTGACGCACATGGTAATAGAACTGACTACACCTTTGGTGACCTGGAGAAGCAGAGCAACCGCTTTGCCAATGTCCTTACCAGCATTGGTGTCGGCAAAGGCGATATCTTTTTTACATTCCTTCCCAAAATGCCGGAAGAGTTCTTCGCTTTTCTTGGCACAATCAAAACTCAAGCTGTCTGCGGAACACTCTTTTCAAATTTTGGCGAGGATGCCTTGTTGGATCGCCTTGGCGACTCTGGAGCGGTTGGCATCATCACCCGTAAAAGCCTCTACAAAAAGCTTGCACGGACTCGGGAACAGCTCCCAGCATTGAAGTTTGTTATCCTGGTGGATGGGGACGATGATCCGGCAACCGGTGTTATCAGCTATGCTCGTATTATGGCTGAAGCGGGAACGGAGTATGAGGTTCAGCCAACCTGTCCTGACACGCCGTCTGTTCTGCACTATACATCCGGTTCCACCGGCAAGCCAAAAGGAGTGCTGCACCGCCATGGCAGCCTTGCAAGTCAAATGGCAACAGCACAAGGTGTACTTGGCTTGAAAGAAGATGACATATACTGGTGCACTGCGGACCAAGGCTGGGTTACCGGCACCTCTTACGGCATCATTGGCCCCTGGAGTCTTGGTGTTACCCAAGTGCATTTTGGTGGCGCTTATGATGCCCAGTCCTGGGTGGATTTACTGGCGCAAGAGAAGATAACAGTTTGGTACTCCGCTCCTACGGCGCTGCGCATGCTCATGCGGGAAGAAGTAAGTATCTTCACCTCTTCCGATCTTTCATGCCTGCGGGATATTTATAGCGTCGGTGAACCGCTCAACCCTGAAGTTATCGCCTGGTCTCGCCGGGTTTTGCAGCATGATATTTTTGATACTTGGTTCCAGACTGAAACCGGTGCCATTATGATTACCAACCGTCCCGGTCTTGAGATCCGACCCGGTTCCATGGGGAAACCTTTTGATGGTATCGAGCCTTCGATTCTGGCCGATGACGGAACGCCATTGACAGATGGAGAGCAGGGGAACCTCTGCCTCAAGGCCGGCTGGCCTTCAATGTTTGTTACCTACCTTAACAACGAATCGGCTTACAACTCAAAATTCAAGAATGGCTGGTACTACACTGGTGATACTGCTCGAAAAGATAGTGACGGATATTACTGGTTCATGGGGCGGAGTGATGATGTTATAAATACTGCCGGTCACTTGATAAGTCCCTTTGAAGTTGAAAGCGCATTACTGGAAGTGGAAGAAGTGGCTGAATCGGGAGTTATCGGAGCACCGGACGACCTGCTCTTTGAAAAGGTCGTAGCCTACGTTCATCTCCATGAACGCTATAAACCCACCAAAGATCTGGAAATTAAAATCCGGCTACATGTCTCAAATCGCGCATCCAGCATAGCAACCCCACAGGAAATCGTTTTCTGCGTCAGCATTCCCAAAAACAAGAGTGGCAAAATCATGCGCCGTGTTCTCAAAGCCCGCTACAAAGGTGAAAATCCCGGTGACACATCAACTCTGGAGATATAGTTATGACAACTATAGAAGCCCTCAATCAGATTTTCTGCATGGTGTTTGATGATGACACCCTACAAATAACTCCAGATATGACCGCCAATGACGTCGACGGCTGGGATTCTCTTTCCCATGTCAACCTGATCACAACCCTCGAAGCGAAGTTCAACATTCACTTTACCCGGAAGGAACTTCTCAAACAACGTAACGTGGGCGACCTGATTGCCGATATCCACAGAAAGCTGGCCGCATACGCATGACCTTCAACTCCCTGTCATACTTTCTCTTCCTGCCGGTAGTATATCTAGTATTTTATTTCACAGCTGACTGCTGGCGCTGGCTTGTACTGCTGACTGCCAGCTATGGCTTCTATGCAACGTTCAAAGCTCCCTACCTGTTAGCAATACTGCTCATGGTAACCGGCATCAGTTACACATGCGGTCTGTGTATAGCGGCACAGCAGGATGAAGCCATACGCAAACGCTGGCTCTGGATTGGCATTTTTGTTTGCGTGGCCATACTTGTGCTACTCAAATACCTCCCCTTTTTAGAATCCCACACCAACCGAATCTTTGGCCTTAACAACGCTATCTCAGTAACCATCATCATCATCGGCGTTTCATATTTCACTTTCCAGGCCATATCTTACATGGCTGATATCTACCTTGAAATTGAAGAACCGGAACACCACTTCGGTCGCTTTGCCCTATACATGGCTTTCTTCCCTAAATTGCTGCAAGGCCCAATCGAACGCGCTGGTGATCTGCTGCCACAACTCAAACAACCATATCAGTTTAACTATGATGCCATGCGGTCTGGCATGCTGCTGTTTACTTGGGGACTTTTTAAAAAAGTAGTAGTGGCTGACCGACTGGCACTCTATGCAGACCAAGTCTACAACCACGTGCATGACTACACCGGATTATCGCTGATTATCGGCACATATGCATATGCGCTGCAAATCTATTTCGACTTCTCTGCTTATACCGACATGGCCCGAGGAACTGGTCGCATGTTCGGCATAAATCTGACCGAAAACTTCAACAGCCCCTACCTAGCTACCTCAATTGCTGATTTCTGGCGACGGTGGCATATCTCCTTCTCCCGCTGGATACTGGACTATATCTTCAAACCGCTGCAACTGGGGTGGCGCAACTGGGGGCAGGCCGGCACTGCTCTGGCGCTGATCATCACCTTCCTGGTATCCGGCATCTGGCATGGTGCAACATGGGGCTTTGTTGTTTGGGGGCTATTGCACGGAATATATTTGGCAACATCTACCTACTATCGGCCCTATCAGAAGCTGCTTCACAAATGGCTCAGGATTGATAAAAGCAAGTGGCTCAAGTGGTGGCAGGTCTTTGTGACCTTCAATTTGGTATGTGTTGCATTTATTTTCTTCCGAGCAAAAACTTTAAATGACGCAATTTATGTTGTTTTGCACATGTTTATCGGCATATATTCTTATATTCAGAAGATGTTGGTCGGTATAGTAGGGTTGGAAATTGCAAATGTACGTGGCTTGCTTCGCCAACTTTTAATTGATCAGCCGCAATCTGAGTTCATAACGTTAATATTTTTCTTGCTGGTATTGTGTGTTACTTCCCAATTAAAGAAGCGAATTTACATATATGATACACCTATTTGGTATAGATGGTCGGCCTATTACCTCTTATTTATATTTATCTCCTTTTTTGGTACATTTAATAGTATTACTAAGTTTGTCTACCTCCAGTTTTAAGAGAAAGTCCCATGAATAAGCTTATAAAAAAAATAATCATCTTTATACTGCCTATCATAGCATACTGCTTTTTAGTCATATTAATTGACCCTTTTAACTACTTTAGTTTGTTTAATGATATTAGTAATAAAGTTAAACTGAAAATAGCCTACCCTAACAATGAGTTGCTCTGGAAGTGCGCCGAATTCAAAAATGTTCCATGTAATAATATTCTTCTAGGTGACTCAAGAACTGACGCTATCGATGTGTCAAAGATAGAAAAATTAGCTGTCGAAAAGTATTATAATTTTGCTTATGGAGGGGCGACACCATCAGAAATTGTCGATACCTTTTGGTATGCAGCAAGACTTGCCAAACTAAACAAAGTTTATATTGGCATTAATTTTGATGCTTATAACAAGTTTAATTGTATGAATAGATTTCCTGAAATGGAGTCAATAATGAGAAATCCTTTGTTATATCTTGTCAATACTTCTGTATTAAGATCGGAATGCTATATAATTAAATCATTATTAACAGGGCGAAGCATTGTTTTAAGCAATAAACCGACCGTTTCCCGTGATCAATTCTGGCAGGATCAATTGGAGCACTCAAGGAATGCTATCAACGGAAAGTATTTACACCCAGACAACTTATATGATAATCTCAAAAAAATCAAAACGTTTTGCCAAGATAATAAAATTGAACTTACATTTATAGTCTTGCCCACCCATTTAGATATGCAGGAGAGAATAACTCGCTTCAACCTCACCCTTGAGCATAATAGATTTTATGGTGATCTCCATGGATTGGGGAAGACATTTAATTTTGATTATCCGAATAACCTCACCCAAAATAAAAATAACTACGAAGACCCTTATCATCTAAAAAATACAGATATTATAATTAATGATGTATGGGGACAGAGCCCTCCAAGTATTGCACAATTATATCTCAGATGATTTTCAACTTCTAGGAGCCATCCGGCAGAGATATAAAGAGGTCACCGTCCCAGGCCAGAAAGTTACCGTTAAAGGGGACTGATGCAAATTGATGCAAGAGGTAGGATTTTCTTGACGTGATGCCAATCTATGAAGGGAAGAACCAAATTGTTTCAAGCAAGCGCTCGGAAGCCTGGCGAGAGGGTGGGGAGGATTATGAATTATTGAGGCTTGCCAAAGCGCAACTCCGCGACGATCAGGAGCGGAAAGATTACTGGAGAATGGTTAATGATGTCCTGGACAATCCGCAGGACTTCAAATGATTTCAGATAACTCGCCGCAGTCTGCTTGAAATAGCTTCACGCCAGATACCATGATGGAATATATCCTCCAATACTTCCATACGCTCCGCCACCTGAAGCTTCGTCAGATAGCCTACCAGGTCATCCGCCGCGTCAGCCGGCCATCTCTGCCGATGCGCCGCGGCCAAGTGATCAGGCGCTACGATGTGCAATTGGAGCAGGTAATCCCTCGCACCATGACCGTTCCCGATGAATTTACCTTCCGATTTCTGAACGAGGAGCGGCGTTTCTCCCGGTTGGCCATCGATTGGCATCCCGCAACTGCCTGCAAGCTCTGGCGCTATAATCTCCACTATTTCGATTACCTGCAGGAAGCGGGACGGTCAAGGGAGAGCATCAGCACTCTTATTGATTCCTGGATCGCCTCCAATTCTCCCGGCATGGTCGATGCTTGGGAACCTTTCCCCCTGTCGTTGCGCATCGTCAACTGGATAAAGTATTTCCTTGCCTCGGGGAAGCAGGCCGTGATTGCTGCCCAATGGCTGGATAGTCTCCACAACCAGACCCTGTGGCTGGAACAATCTATTGAATACCATCTGCTTGCCAATCATTACTTCAAGAACGGCAAGGCGTTAATATTTGCCGGGCTTTATTTTGTCGGCAACGATGCCGACCGCTGGCTGCGCAAGGGACTGAAAATCTTGAGCGACGAATTGGTCGAGCAGATTCTCCCCGATGGCGGTCATTTTGAGCGGAGCCCCATGTACCATGCAATGATCCTTGAGGACTGCATTGATCTGTACAATCTTTGTGCGGAGCGGCCGGAGCGGGAGATCGGAATCCTTGCCGGGCAGTTGCGCGGGGTGGTTCCGCAGATGCTCCACTTTCTGCTCGGTATGACCCACCCGGATGGTGCAATTGCACTGTTCAACGATGCGGCTTTCAGCATCGAGCCAACTCCCCAACAGCTTGCAGCATACTGGGAACAACTTACGGGCTGCCGCCTTTCTTTGCCGGTGGACCAATTCTGGGCTTTCCCCGACACCGGATACTTTGTGATGGCTCCGCGAGTGGGGGATTGGCTTGTTATCGACTGCGGTCCGATTGGACCAGGCTATCAACCGGGGCATGCACATTGTGACATGCTAAGTTTCGAGCTTTCCCTCGGCGGGCGGCGGATAATAGTCGATTCCGGCTGCGGTCAGTATCTGGCCGGCGAACTTCGGACCTATCAGCGTGGAAATGCTGGTCACAATACCGTAACGGTTGATAATCAGGACCAATCGGAGGTATGGGGAGCCCACCGCTGCGCTCGGCAGGCCAGGCCGATCTCCCCTTCTCTTGAGCGTCTTGCTGATGGGGCGCAGCGTTTCGTCGGCAGTCATGACGGCTACCGGCGCCTGCCCGGCTCTCCACTGCACCGGCGGATACTAACTTGGCATGGCAAAACGATCCGGATCGAGGATGAGATTTCGGGCGCTGGTCGGCATAGGCTTGAATCCCGGCTTCACCTGCATCCCGACTGCCGTTTGAAACATAACAGGAATTTGCTAATCATTTCCCTGGACGGCATCAATGTGGCTCAGATCAGACAAATCGGCTGCAGTTTCCTCCATGTGCTAGAAGGATCCTATTCGCCGGAGTTCGGTATCTACCATCCCTGTGCGGTCATTACCACTATTACCTCGGATGTGAATCTTCCCCACAAAAGCGGCTGGATCATTGAAATCGCCTAAGCGTCTTGATCTTCTTGTAACTTTTCCCAACATTTACCCACATGTAACACCATCTTCAAAATCCCTCTGTAAAATCCTCCACAGTTCACGTCACGAATCCTGACTATTCTCACTTCATGGCCGACCGATATTTTCGCACCGACCTTTTTTGCAGGAAACAATCATCAAAGTTGTAAAGGTGTTCATGCATATTCTGTTTTTGACCCATTACTTCCCACCAGAGGTAAACGCCCCGGCTTCGCGGACATACGAGAACGCCAAACGCTGGGTTGCTGCCGGCAACCGGGTCACGATCATGACGTGCGCCCCGAATCATCCGAAAGGGGTGCTCTATCCGGGCTACCGCAATCGCTGGTTTGCCAGGGAACAGATTGATGGCATCGATGTGGTGCGGGTGAGAACATACCTGAGCGCCAATGAAGGTTTTTTGAGCCGGATAGTGAACTATCTTTCCTATTTCCTGTCAGTTACCTGCTTTTCCCCACTGGTGCGGGGCGTGGATGTTGTGGTGTCAACTTCGCCACAGTTCTTCTGCGGCCTGGCAGGGTATCCGGTTTCCCGGCTTAAGAGGGCGCCCTGGGTGCTAGAGATCCGGGATCTCTGGCCTGAATCGATCATTGCGGTCGGAGCCATGACCAACCGCTTCCTGATTGGTCTTCTGGAGGGGATCGAGAGTTTCATGTACCGCAGGGCTAGCCGGATCGTTTCGGTAACTGATTCATTTACAACCCATATCAGACAGCGCGATATACCGGCTGGAAAGATCAGCGTAATCAAGAACGGTGCCGATCTCGCGCGGTTTGTGGCAGGCCCCCGAAATAACCGTTTCCGGGAAGAAATGGGGGTAGGGGAGCGGTTTATTGCCTCCTATGTGGGAACCCACGGCATGGCTCATGGCCTGGTAACGGTTCTGGAGTCGGCGGAACTGCTTCGGCATCGGGATGATATAATTTTTCTACTGGTCGGTGACGGGGCCGAACGGGAATCTCTGCTCAGGGAAAGGGATCAACGGGGACTTGCCAACGTCCTCATGCTTGACCAGCAGCCCAAGGAGAGGATGCCCGGAATCGTTGCGGCCTCGGACGCATGTCTGGTGCATCTGAAAAGGAACAATCTGTTCAAAACAGTGATCCCCTCCAAAATATTCGAAGCGATGGCAATGGAACGACCCATACTGCTCGGGGTGGAAGGAGAGACCCAGCGCATTATTGAAGAAGGTAAGTGTGGACTCTGTTTCGAGCCTGAAAACCCGGCGCAATTGGCGGCTGCCGTGATTCGTCTGGCGGACGAGCCCGCTTTGGGCGCCCAGCTTGGGCTGAATGGTCGGGAATTCGTCCAACGAAGTTTCAACAGAGAGACCTTGGCTCTCCGCTTTCTTGACATGCTGCAGCGGACTGTTACGAAAGAGTTGCCAAACGCACCAACTATTCTTCAGGAGCATATAAAATGAAAACGCTGCTAGTCGCCGGAGCTCGGCCGAACTTTATGAAAGTTGCCCCCATTTATCGGGCGTCCCTTGCTCATGACCGGGTAAAATGCCACATTGTCCATACGGGCCAGCATTATGACCACGCGATGTCTCAGACTTTTTTCGAAGAACTCGGAATTCCGGATCCTGACTATTACCTTGAGGCCGGTTCCGGATCCCATGCTGTGCAGACGGCCAAAATAATGGTCTCTTTCGAGGAGATCTGTAAAGAGTTGCGGCCGGACCTCGTAATTGTGGTCGGGGATGTCAACTCAACGGTTGCCTGCAGTGTGACAGCCAAGAAGCTGCAGATCCAAGTTGCTCATGTGGAAGCAGGGTTGCGCAGTTTCGACCTGTCTATGCCCGAGGAGATCAACCGCATGGTGACAGATGCCATTTCGGACTGGTTTTTCGTAACAGAGGAGAGCGGGGCGACAAACCTGCTGGCCGAAGGCAAGCGTCGGGACAGGATTCATGAGGTGGGACACGTTATGATCGATAACCTCCTCCACCAGGTGGAGATTATCAGGAGATCCGAACCTTCGCTCTTCCTTGCTCGGATGCTGAGTGAAGTGAAATCTCCTTATCTGTTTCTGACCCTCCATCGACCTTCAAATGTCGATGATCGTGACTCTTTCTCTACCATAGTCGAAGCTGTCAACAGGCTTGCCCGCGAAAAAACCGTCTTCTTTCCGGTGCATCCTCGGACTAAACAGATGATGGAACGTCACGACATCAGTTTTTCTGAAAAGGTTCAGCTCCTTCCTCCACTAGGCTTCAGAGAGTCGCTTGCCCTATGGAGCAGGGCTGAGGCAGTTCTGACCGATAGTGGTGGTTTGCAGGAAGAGACCACCGCACTGGGAGTCCCCTGCATCACCATCAGGGAGAACACCGAGCGACCGGTGACAGTTCGGTTGGGAAGCAATGTCCTAGCAGGCACCAGCGTGGAAGGGATATGTGCCGGCTATGAGGAGAGTCTGAAGAAAAAAGGGCGTGCAGTCGTCCCTCCCATGTGGGACGGACATGCATCGGAGCGGATATGGAAGATACTTTTAAAATAAGGGGTTAACTAAGTGAAAGCATCAAACATCACTGCCGCAGCTCAACTCCACCATCCCAGCGCAGGTGCCAAACAGAATGCCTGAATTGTACTAAAATTTGCCTTTTTGTAACATCACATCAACAATAAAAAGTTATCTTCTACACTCCGAAATGATGCATATCCATTATTCGCCCTTTTCTTTCCACAAACTTGATAGTTTTCAAATTCTCAAAATAGTCGCTCCCTCACCAGTGGGAAGAAGAGGGAATTTATTTGAGTGCGGATTAAAGGATTACTTGGCACTGGTACTCATTTTGATTGCGACTATGTACAAAATAATGGAAATCTAAATGACTGCATACGATACATCGGATATGAATATAGAAAACCCTGGACGGCACGGGAGTAATCTCGCGCAGGCGTTGGTCTATGGAGCAGGTTGCCTGCTGCTCTTCGCGCTTCTTTTTCATTCCACCTATCAGCATCTGTTTGTAGAATGGCTGGGTGAGGACTATAACTATTGCTTCTTCGTGCCGCTGATCTTCCTTTATCTGCTCTGGGAGAAACGTACAGCCTTGCGCTCGGTGTCGGCCGTACCCTCATGGGGAGGACTTATCCCTCTAGTGCTCGGCATAGCCTTTTTCTGGCTGGGAGAGTTGGGAGGGGAATTCTATACGATCTATTTCAGCTCATGGCTGGTGCTGATCGGGTTTGTCTGGACATACACGGGATGGGGCAAGCTGAAAATCGCTGCCAAGCCCCTTTGTTTTCTGATCACCATGTTTCCCTTTCCTAAGTTCATCACCAATAATCTCACTCTTGAACTCAAGCTCATCTCCTCAAAGCTGGGGGTTGATTTGATGCAATGGTGCGGATTGACTGCTTACCGGGAGGGAAACGTTATTGATCTGGGATTCACCAGGCTCCAGGTGGTGGATGCCTGCAGCGGCCTACGTTATTTTTTCCCGCTGATAATAATGGGCATGCTTTTGGCCTACTATTATAGGGCGAAGCTCTGGAAAAAGGTGTTACTTGTCTTTTCCGCCATTCCCATCTCCGTCGTCACCAATGGCTTCCGTATTGCTTCCGTAGGTATACTCTATCGGTTCTGGGGGCCAGCAGCGGCAGAAGGCCTTTTCCACGACTTTTCCGGCTGGTTCATATTCATGTGCAGCTTGGGTCTACTTTTGCTGGAAATGCTGATATTGAACAAGATCTTTCCCTCCCCTGTATCCGAAAAGATGCGGACCTCTGCACTGCGAGGGTCTGAAAATTCTTCTCAACCCGTTCCCGCAGCTTCCAGGGCCTTATCCGCAACTCATCGATTTTTGCCGGTCCAGTTTGTTGTTTTGGCAGTTTTACTCATTGTCTCCATCCTCCTGTCGCACGGGGTTGATTTCCGCGAAAAAGTTCCGTCATCCCGGCCGCTTGACCAGTTTCCTCTGCGGATATCATGCTGGCAGGGAGTAAGGACAACCATGGAAAAAGTGTATCTCGATGAGCTGAAATTCGATGATTACGTGATGGTCGATTATAAGGACCCGCACGGGAAAATGGTCAGTTTCTATACCGCCTATTTTGGCAGTCAGACCAAAGGTGGGTCCATCCATTCGCCGGCCTCATGCCTCCCAGGCGGCGGCTGGATCTTCGAAGATTCGGGTGATGTGACCTTCCCTCTTAAAAACGGCGCCGGGAACATGCGGGTAAACCGCGCCAATATGCAGAAGGAAGGGGTCAGGGAGTTGACCTATTACTGGTTTCCCCAGCGCGGGCGGAACCTGACCAACCTTTTCCAACTGAAGCTATTTACCTTCTGGAACGCCCTGACCAGACGAAGGACGGACGGCGCTCTAGTCAGGGTCGTCACCCCCGTCTACGAGTCGGAACAATTGATTGATGCTGATGCGCGCCTGCAGGGGTTTACCCGGGAAATAACTCCGGTGCTGGCGACATTCCTTCCAAAGTAGTTCTATTTTTTCGGTTTATGCCGGTCAAGTTAAGGCCTTATGATTTTTTTATCGACACTACTTCTCGCGGTTCTTATCACCATCGTCCTGATTCCGCTCTTCAGCACCCTGGCAATGCGCTATCAGCTTGTCGATATCCCCAATGAAAGGAAAGTTCACCTGCAGCCAATCCCCCGGGTGGGGGGTATTGCCATGGCCCTGGGTGCCTTCATCCCGATCATTTACTGGAATTATGCGGACAGATTCGTCCAGGCTTATCTGGCGGGGGGATGCCTGCTCGTACTGTTCGGGGCCATTGACGATTTCCGCGAGCTTTCCCCAGGGATAAAGTTTTCTGGCCAGATCATTGCGGCCCTTATCGTTATCCTGTACGGGGGGGTCGAGATACAGAGCATGGGGATGATGGCGCCGGACAATTTTCTTCTGCCGGAGTGGGTCGCCATCCCCCTCACCGTTTTGGCCATCGTGGGAGTGACCAATGCCATCAATTTGGCTGACGGCTTGGACGGACTTGCAGGAGGGATATGCCTCCTCATCTTCGCAGGTATCGGCTACCTCGCCTACCTGGATGACAACATTATTATCGGCCTTATCGCTCTTGCCCTGTCCGGGGTGATTTTCGGCTTCCTCCGCTTCAATACCCATCCCGCCTCAATTTTCATGGGGGATGCCGGTAGCCAGTTCCTCGGTTTCTCCGCGATCACCCTCTCCCTTTCCCTCACTCAGGGGCACCCCACGGCCCTGAGCCCGGTACTGCCGCTGATTCTGTTGGGTTTTCCAGTGCTGGACACCCTCACGGTCATGTCCATAAGGATTGCCAGGGGGCGCTCTCCCTTTACCGCCGACAAGAACCATTTTCACCACAATCTGATGGAGTTCGGATTCCTTCACCCTGAGTCGGTACTCATCATCTACATCTTTCAGACCGTCCTGCTTCTCGCGGCTGTAATCCTGCGCTTTTACTCCGACTGGATCCTCTTAGTGGGTTACCTGATTTTCTCCACCCTGGTTCTAATCGGTTTTTCCATTGCCGCCAGGACGGAACAGAAGGTGAAACGATTCGACTTTCTTGACCTCAAAATTTCCGGGCGAATCAGGCTGTTAAAGAGAGAAGGAACCATCATCAAGCCTTCTTTCCGGGTTTTCGAGTTCGGCATTCCGCTTCTCCTTTTTATTACCTGCCTGGTTGCGGGAAGCCCCCCCGCATATGTTTCGGTCGTCTGTGCCCTCTTAACCTGCTTTATCCTGCTCACCTGGTTTTTCAGCAGGGAAAACCTGGAGAAGAGCCTGAGATTTGTTCTGTATATCCTGATTCCGTTTGCCGTCTACTTGAGCGACGATAAAATCACCGGCATTATGAGCGCCACCCTGGCGCGTTTCTACAACCTTTCATTCGGGATCTTCGCTGTCCTCATCATCCTTATCTCGAAGTTCTCACGGCGGCAAAAGGGCTTTCACAGCTCCCCGATGGACTTCCTCATCATCATTCTGGCGCTTGTGGTGCCTAATATGCCTGATCAGAAGATCCAGGAATACCAGATAGGGCTCATGGCCGCTAAAATCATTCTGCTATATTTCAGTTACGAGGTGTTGCTCGCGGAGTTAAGGGGGAAATACAACCGGGTGGCTTTGGCGACGGTGACTTCTCTTCTGCTTTTGACAATAAAATAAACAAAGTCAATAGACTTTTTAAGGAGGCAAAAAATGTTGGGAAATAGTATTGCGAAAAGAATGGTGGCGATTTTAGGGGTTCTGCTTCTCATTTCCTGCAGCGGGCCGGAAGCGAAAAAAATGAAATTCTACGGCAAGGGGAAGGACCTCTACGAGAAGGGAGAATTAGTAAAGGCAAAACTTGAGTTCAAGAACGCGGTCCAGATCGATCCCAAGTTTGCCGATGCCTTCCGGATGCTGGGGATGATCGCAATGAAAGAAGGGGACATTAAAACCGCGTACGGAAACTTCAGCAAAGCTGTCGAACTGGATCCAAACAACCGGGATGCCCAGTACCAGCTTGGCAAGATATTTCTTGGCGGCAGAGAACCAGACAAGGCAATGGAAAAGGCGGAACTTCTTTTACGACAGGACCCGAAAAATGCGGATGCCCTTCAGTTGAAGGGGGCCATAATGGTAGCTAGAAAAGAGTTTGGCAAGGCCAGCCAGTATCTGGAAGGACTGATAGGGCAGGGAATCAAAACTCCCGATGTTTTCCTCCTTTTGGCTGAAGCCGAGGCCGGGTCTGGCAATGCGAAGGGTATTGAATCCGCGGTCCGCCGGGGGATTGAGGCCAATCCTAAATCCGTGGTCCTGAATCTTACACTGGCGGAGATCTGCGCCAGGGAAAAGCGTATCGACGAAGCAGCCGCTATCCTGCAGAAGGTGAGCGAAATCGAGCCGGCCAATGCCGGCCACAAGCTGAACCTTGCTGGACTTTACTGGGCTTCAGGGAAGGAACAAAAGGCAGTTGATATCCTGAACAGGCTGATTGCCGCAGACCCTGCCAGCGAGGAGCATAGGAAGCAGGTCGCCGGTTTCTATGTTGCACATAATCGGCTTGCTGACGCGGAACGGGAGCTTAAGGAAGGGATTGCCAAAAATGGCAAGAGCTTTTCCCTCCGTTTCGCCCTGAGCGAGCTCTATCTGAACACGAACCGGGTGGATCAGGGGATGGCTGCGCTTAAGGAGTGCCTGGGCCTCGAGAAAAGCAGCAATCCCGGCGTGATCCAGGCAAAGATTGCCCTGGCCAGGATACATCTCATGCGCAACGAGACCGATCAGGCCGGGAAATACCTGGACGAGGTAATCTATGAGAGCCCGAAGAACGTGGACGCTCATTTCATCAAGGGGAACATCTATCTTCTGAAAAAAGATGGAGGGAAGGCAGTAGCGGAGTTTGGGACCGTTGTGAGCGAGAAACCCCAGTTCATTCAAGGTTACATCCGCCTTGCCGAAGCCCATCTGATCAACAGGGAGATGAACCTCGTGCTGGATAACCTGAAGAACGCACAAAAGATCGATCCAAACTCTCGGGAGGTGCAGCTCGCTTTTGCCCGCTATTATGCCATCCAGAAGGATTTCGTAAGCGGCGAGGATGTATTGCGTAAGATGGTGGAGAAGAACTCGTCGGACATAGAGGCCCGCGCCCAGTTGGGAGATTTTTTTGTCGCCGCGGGTGATGCCAGGCGGGCTGAGACTGAATATGGTGAGATTAAGCGAAAGGCCCCGAATATCCCACTAGGTTTTGTAAAAATGGGCGAGCTTTACGTCAAGCAAAAGAAAACGGAACGCGCGATTGGTGAATATGAGCAGGCATTTAAACTCAATCCCCAGTCATGGCAGCTTGCCAACGACCTGGCGTTTCTTTTGGGTGACACCGCGAAATCCGGGAGGGACCTGGACCGGGCCCTTGCCCTAGCCGAGAAGTCCCGTTCTCTAAACCCTGCAGAGTTGACCGTTCAGGATACCCTCGGATGGCTCAACTACAGGAAGGGTGATGCGGCCAAGGCGGTTGAGATACTGAGCAAGGTCCAGGCAAAGGCACCCGAGGCAGCCGTCGTAAACTACCACCTCGGCATGGCACTGTACAAGGCGGGACGACTTTCGGAGGCGAAACAGAGTCTGAGCAAGTCCATTGCCAAAAAGGATGAATTTGCCGGGAGGGAAGAAGCGGTTAGGACCCTCGCCAAAATTTAGCTGAAATATGAGCTGGAAACAAGTTATTCACGAATTTTTCATCACACTGGCACATAACTGTAACCATTAGGTGTTATCTTCTGACGACGAAACAGACGGCAGAAAAGATATTTTTTGCGGTCAGGTCAAGGGTTTGAATATAGAAAAATTGCAGGGGAAGTTATGAAACTGAGAATGATCGCCGTATATCTTCTTTTACTTGTAGCATCGTCCGCCATTCCACTTCGGGCGTCCGGAGAGATGGCTGGCAGCTCACCCGAAGCGTCTGGGCAAGAACTGAAATTGCCGCCGGAGAACGAACCGGCTGAACCGGTTTCCGTGGAACACCCTGCTACCTCGGCAGAACCCTCTAGCGGTAAAGAACCGGAGGTTGCACCGGCCGAGGCACCCCAAGCCTCTCCCGCTTCTCCCCCTACTGAATCCGCTCCCCGCAAAGACGCTGAGGCTCCACACTTAACTGCCCCTCAGGCCGCGCCTGCTCCCTTACCGGTGGAAAGGTCCTGGTGGGGAAATATTATGCACATGCTGGGGTTCGGCGGCAATCCGAAACCTCCCGTGACGCCCCTAGCTGAATCCGCATCACGCAAGGAAGATGAGGTCCCCTCGTCCAAGGCCGCGCCACCCCTTGCAGATTCCGCTTCCGGCAAGGGAATTGAGGTTCCCCCGTCTGTGACCTCACCGGCCGTGCCTGCTTCGCCTCCTGCTGAATCCGCACCCCTCAAGGAAGCCGAAGTTCCACACTTATCTGCCCCTCAGGCTGCGCCTGCTCCGTTACCGACGGAGAAGTCCTGGTGGAAAAATATCATGTACAAGATCGGATTCGGCGATGATCCGAATCCGGGCGAAATGGTCCAATCCTCAGCGGTCAGGACAGGGGTGGACGCTGATTACATAATCGGGCCAGGTGATCAGATCGGCATTTCAGTCTGGCGGGACGAGAACCTGACGAGGACAGTCGTCGTGCTGCCGGACGGTAAAATAGAATTCCCTCTGATTGGAGAAATTGTGGCAGGAGGAAAAACGGTCGCGCAGTTGACAAAGGAGCTGGAGGGAAAGCTGGCACGCTTTGTTTCCGACACCGGCGTAACGGTCGAAGTAAAGCAGTCCAACAGCATGATCATCTATGTCATCGGCAGGGTGAACACTCCCGGCAGACAGATGCTCCTTGCCAATACAAACGTTTTGCAGGCGCTTGCCATGGTTGGCGGCTTGAATCCCTTTGCCGAGAAGGGGAATATAAAGATATTTCGCCAGGAGGCCGGGAAAACCGTCATGTTTTCCTTTAATTACGATGATGTTTCTGAGGGAAGGCATCTTGAGACGAATATCGATCTCAAGCGGGGAGATGTCATAATTGTTCCCTGATTGCTGCCATTTCAAAGGGGCGGTAATTGTCCTCGTTATGCTGACAGTAGCGCCGGCGGCGGTCATGGGGCAAGAGCTGAAACTGACTCCTAGCCTGGCGGTGAAGGAAGAATACAACGACAACATCTTCCTGGCGACCGGCAACAGTGTTAACGATTTCATAACTACCCTGACTCCTGCCTTGGATCTATCCAGCAGAACGGAACGGCGCGACACTGACCTGTCGGGGGGGATCAACTGGCTTGAATACGCCAAATACTCGGGGTCCGATGCCGTTGACTATTTTGTAAATGGTACTGGCGCTTTTCAGATTGACCCGCGTCTGGCCATCTCTGGGGGTGCCTCTTTTATACAGAATTCACGGCCGGACCAGCTTGACCCGGTTACCGGATTGTCAATCAATTCGAGGAGCAGAGTGCAGAACTACCAGGCGGGAGGTAGTTACATGGCCACTGAAAAGAGCAAGATCTCGCTTTCCTACGGCTACAGCCAGCAGGACTACAACGTCTCCGGTTATATCAACAGCTGGCAACACCAGGCAACGGCTGATCTTAGCTATACACTGGCTCCGCAAACAAGCCTGGAAACTGCTTTTAATTTTAACCGCCAATTGACCGACATCTCCAAAGTGGACAACTATTCCGCGACATTGGGTCTGGCGTATAAATTCAAAGAACTCTGGACCCTCTCCGTGAAAGCCGGAGGAATCTACACCAACTCCGATTTGCTCGTGGGAGGAGTTGATGACATTTCAACCGGAGACTGGGGATGGGTCGGAAACCTTTCCTTCATCTACAGCGGGGAAAAACTTAATGGCACAGTTTCCTTCAACCGCAATGTAAGCCCGGCCGCCGGCATGACCGGTTCCACTGAATCGACCGGCGGTTCCCTCACTCTGGGGAACAAATTTACTTATGAGCTTTCCGGCGCCATTAACTTTGGTTATTACTATAACAAGTCGAATGAGGGTCAATTCTCCGTTCAGGCGATCGATGAAAAGACCCTGGAACTCAACTGCTTGCTCCATTATGACTTTAATAAAGATCTGGCGCTAGAAGCAAATTATCACCACCTGGATATCGATTATGATCAGTTCGGGACGCGGGCGAGCCAGGATATCTACATGCTGCGGTTTACGATGAGCCATATTTTGTTTTTTTAAAACCTATACAACGAGGCAGTTATGGAAATGGAAGTAAAAACGGCACAAGATTTTCTCGATATTCTGAAACGTCGCAGGTGGAGCATTATTGCCCCGGCGGGCGCCGTTTTTTTCCTTGCCGCGATTGTCGCTTTTTGCTGGCCGCCTGTTTACCGTTCCACCGCGACCATTCTGATCGAAGAACAGGAGGTACCCCGGGAATACGTCAACACCGCGGTCACCACCTATGCGGATCAACGCCTTCAGACGCTCAATCAGCGGATCATGGGCACCACAAAGCTTCTGGAGATCATCAACAAGTTCAGGCTTTACGATGACCTTAAAAGCAAGTGGACCACCGAAGAGATCATCGACAAGATGCGCAAGGACATCAAGTTCAACACCGTAAGCGCCGACGTGATCGATCCCCGCTCTGGTCAGCCAAGGCCTGCTACCATCGCTTTTACCGTCTCTTACAAAGGTAAGAACCCTGCGTTAGTGCAGCAGGTAGCAAGTGAGCTCACGTCTCTCTACCTCGAAGAGAACCTCAAGGACAGGGAGGAACAGTCTCAAGGGACTTCAAAATTCCTGGAAGAAGAGATGAAGACAGTTCAGTCTCAGTTGGCCGGTTTCGACGCCCAGATAAAAACCTATAAGCAGGGTCATATCAACGCGCTCCCCGAACTTACCCAGTTGAACCTGCAGAGCGTTGATACGCTGGAGCGTGAGATTATTTCGCTGAGTTATCAGCTACGCACGCTCAAGGAGAAAGAGAGCGATATTCAGACTCAGCTTTCGACCATTCCTACAGACGCCGGAAATCAGGACAAGACGAGGTTGAGCGAACTGCGGGTCAAACTGGGAGAGATGAAGACTCGTCTTACTGATGAACACCCCGATGTCATCAAGACCAAAAGTGAGATCGCTGAGCTCGTGAAACAATTGCGGGCGTCGGGCCGCGATTCCGCCGACAACAAACCGGACAACCCGGCATATATTACCCTGTCATCGCAGTTGGCGGGCATCCAGTCGGAAATAGAGTCCGCAAAGCGGCAGATCGAAACCCTTTCCAGGAAAAGAGACGATTATAAAAGAAGGATTTCAGCTTCTCCAGCAGTAGAGGAAGGATATAAGAACCTTCAGCTCCAAAGGAACAATCTCCAGCTCAAGTATGACGACCTTTCAAAGAAGTTCATGGAGGCGAAGGTCTCAAACGGCATGGAAAAAGAGCAGAAGGGGGAGCGCTTTACCCTGATCGACGCCGCACGGCTCCCAGAAAAGCCCATTTCGCCCAATATTCCCGCTATTCTGCTCATTGGACTGGTGCTGGGTCTGGGGAGCGGGGTGGGTGTCGCGGCATTGAACGAACAGGGGGACCAGACGGCGCGGACCCCGGAAATGCTGGCCCGGATAACATCCTTCCCTGTGCTGGCAAGCATTCCGGAGATAATAACATGGGAGGACATTGCCAGGCAGAAAGTGAAAAGAAAGAGGGCCATAATCTGTATAATCCTGATCCTGGTTATAAGCCCGGTTCTCTTTCATTTCCTGGTTATGGACCTTGACATCTTCTGGGCCAAGGCTATGCGGAAAGTGGCGCGATTTTAAAAAACAGCGGACAGTGCACAGTGCACGGCGGATAGAAACGTGTTTCTGAAAGTTCTACGCGTCCATCCGGACGCTGCGCTAAAAGGAGCAGCAGAATATGGCTATATTGAAGAAGTCGATAATAAGGATGAAAGAGAGCTCCACGGGAGAAGAATTTACCTTGCCGATAGCAGAGCCGCAGACGTCTATCTTGGAAGCGCAGTTGTTTCAGGAACCTGTCTCCATGGAACAAGAACCGGTCCCCATGAAACAAGAACCGGCTCCGATGATGCAGGAGGCGCCTTCAGTTCGCCCCGTTGGCTCGGAAAAGGCGGGATATATGTCCCCGGCGTATACGATATCCCGTTCAGTGAAGCTGAATCCTCAATTCCTGGTGGCAAACCGCTGCGTTGGCTATCAGCAGGACAGTACGGAGTTGGAGTTCTATAAGGTACTCCGTACGCAAATCCTGCAGCGGACCAATGGGGGCGGAAACGCGGTGATGGTGACCAGCGCCCTTCCTGGTGAAGGAAAGACCCTGACCGCCATCAATCTGGCATTTACATTCGCCAAAGAGTTCAAGCAGACGGCACTTCTGGTGGATTGCGACCTGAGGAGTCAGCAGATCCATAAAGTGCTCGGCTACACCAGTGAAAAGGGGATTGTCGATTATCTCCTTGACGACTGCCCAGCCCATGAGCTCTTTGTCTGGCCAGGTGTGGATAAGCTGACCGTCATTTCCGGGGGAAAAACAGTGAAGGACAGTAGTGAGTTGCTTGGTTCACCTGGCATGAAAAATCTTGTGGAGGATATGAAAAGCCGGTATCCCGACCGTTATATATTCTTTGATGTGCCATCGCTTCTGACCAGCGCCGATTCTCTGGCCTTCGCGCCGTTTGTCGATCATATCATCGTAACTGTCCAGGCGGGACAGACCCCCCTCCAGGATGTCAATAAGGCATTGAGGCTTCTCCCTGGCGAGAAGGTGCTGGGACTCGTCATGAATCGACAGAAGCATGCGTTGCCGGCCCTCAGCAAGGTATGACGATGATTTGCCCCCTGACTTACTTATTAAAGTGGAGACAGGCGCCCTGATCGTGCAGTCTGAATCGGGAAAGAACTAAGAGCTTATCCATAAATAGACATTACAGGCTCTCATCACGTTTCCGGGCCATCTTTGCACGTCATTCAGTCGCAAAATCCTAAAATAGCACTGCTGCCGGTGGTTTTGCCACTTCAGCCTGACCAAATCTGGCATAAATACGGGCGCGATCCCTCATAACGTTGTTTACGGGTAAGCGCTAAAAATTAACAGCAGCAGTTATTATGGCCTTGAGGGTGGTTGCAGTAATAAGCGTCATCAATCGTCATTGCATAAGGGCAGCTGTCAGGATTATTCACTTTGCAATCATATAGATATCCATAAAAAAACCTGCTGTTTTCTGAAAAAGGGTCTGAAAAAGCATAAAGTGAAGACATGTTCAATCTCCTCCCGTATTATTAACTTTATCCTTGCAAAAGCTATCATCAATCGGAATGGGTGGCCGACTTGGTGCGGAATCCCCAAGCTATCCGGTCGATTTTATCTCCAGCGGGAAAACTGGCTAGAATTATCCCGTAAAAAAAAATTCCTGTTAAGAACAAATAAAGATCTGGCAATTTCAGATTTTTTTCAGACATCCACTTGAAAACAGTTTGCTGGCAATCTCTTGAGGGTTACAACTAAATACCCTTATTTTATGATGGCATCAAAACCGAATATTTGCTCATTCCTGTCATGGTTCAATTCTATTCCTACTTCTCTCCCGGCAAGGCGTGTACCGTCGGAAAACGTTAAATAAGTAAAAAAATTGAACCGCCAGATGTCTTGCGTTGTCGGATCCATGCGGATAGCGATGCTCCCTCTGCGGAGATCGGCTTTTTTGCTGGCATTTATTATAGCCAGGTCAAACGGCCCGCTTTCGCTATGCTCCTCGAACGTTCCGAAATCGTTACAGGTAAATGCTGTAACTACCTCATTCTCATCCCGGACAGTGATAGTGATGGGGGTTTCTGCGTTTTTACCAGCGCCGCTTGTGTAAAACTTGATATTGCAATCTTTTAAAATCGACATCCCTGTTTCTCCTTTTCTTGAAAGTCGTGCTCTGGCAATACTATTCCCCTGACCATTCTTCCGCATCCATCGATCGCTGATAGTTTAAGCTGATATTCACAAGGTCACACCCTCCAAGGCGAAGCCTTTTGGCAATAAAGCAGGTGTGGCAAGACGCCCAATGCCACGTGTAGTCCCTTTTGTCTGAAAAGTATTAGGAGGCATGCAAGTACGGGAATATCTAAAAAGGGGCGCTCCGGAGGGGTGAGCCCGGCTCATTTCATCGGATTGCAGGATTTTTGGGCCGGCAATACAGATGCCAAAGGGCTGGGTCTTAAAAAAATGCAGGAGCAGAGTGCTGGCGTAGTGAAGCACGGATAGCCTTGACGCGGATTTTTCGGGTTCTATCTCTCCCATTTCAATGGGGCCCTTCCCAGGCTGGAATAAAAATGCTCGAAAATTGCAGAATGCATTCTTCACGGGTTTTCTCGTCCCCCATGAAATAGCCTGCAAAGTACCCTTGAGCTGTTCACATTAATCAGTTAGTCTCCATCCGGTAGCGGTCCTTCTCAGTTCTGGCTGCGTCAATATTCGGGTTTGCTCGTAAGGCGTACCATTGATGTATGCCCCCGCACAACTCCTCTATTTCCTTTCCAGGAAGAGAAATCCCTTGTTTCTGAATTGGAAACAAATAGTGTCTCATATGGAGTTTCCGGATGGACACCAATTAGATATTTTTGGGAATTATTCATAATTTGAATAGATTGCTGACCGTTTCCTATTTTCATCTGCCTGAATTCTTCTGTCATATTCAAGAGCAAGTCTGTCATCGTTCAATCGCTTTTACAAGCAACGTTTGTGTAAAAAATACGTTACGAAAATAGGCTCAACATGCATGGAAATTACTTTTGATAGTTTTTGCAAGATCGTAACTCAACTGCAACAACCGGATGATATCTTTCAAGCAGATGAAGACAGCGAAGTGATCTGGAAATTATGTCAGTGACCTATTCTCTATAAAAGGGGGTGACCATTCTGTACTGCCCCATATTCAGACAATACGGACATCACGGTAAGTCGAAGCAATGTGCGAAATGCACCTCCGTGACCGTAAATTGCGCGTGAATAAAACGACCGATTAAAGGAGAACGCATCAATGAAGAAATTTTTCGCCATGTTATTAATGATTTTGCTCATTTCGGCAAGTCAGGCCTATGCCTCGCCGACTCTCAAGTTAGGTGCAGTTGATCTCCAGCGCGCCATTAAGGAGTGCAAAGAGGGGATTGCGGCAAGGGCTGAACTGCAAAAGAAAGCAGAGCAGTTCAATGCTGAGCTCAAGGTTTTGCAGGTCGACTATAAGAGATTAAGTGCGGATTTGGAAAAGGATGGCAGCAAGCTTTCGGCTGACAGCCGCGCCGAAAAAGAGGAAACACTCCAGAAAAAAGGGCGTGAGTTCCAGAACCGCCAGCGCGCGGCCCAGGAGGAAGTCAAGCAGATGGAATCTGACTGCCTGAAGAGGCTCGTAAACAGGTTGAGTGTAATCATGGCGAAGATCGGAGACGAAGGGAAATTCACCGCTATTCTGGATCGAAATAACGGCATGTTTTACGCCGGCAAGGAGATAGACATCACCTCACAGCTTATACAGCGGGCTGACGATGAATTCACCAGGCAGCATGGGAAAAATGAAGAATGATGAGCTTTATACACTCGCAAAAGGCAGAAAGTAATCCCGACCCGCTTACGCGCCGAAGAGATTCTTTGAAATTTTTGAGTTACGTTGCAACACGATTAGATTTGTGGGTTTATTTAATACCTTAGAATCCCGTACCCTTAGCTTAATTATGACGCCCCTTCCAGTGTTGCTCGTAGTGACCAGAACCGCGGGCTTGGGGAGCCAGTCCAGACTTGAACAAGAATAGGAGATTCTTTTAAAATCGAAATCTATGGCTGAATTAAGATCAGATTTTCTGGAGGATTTGACCTGAATGTGCAGACTGGCCTAGAATGAGGTGTCAGGCATGATGGTCTATGATCACAGCATTCCTGATTCATTTATAATTTCGATTCCCAGGAAATGGACATCATCTGCTGTCCAGCCGTTCTCTTTCAAGGTATCCACAATAAGTGTCGCCAGGTAAGCCGGCTTTTTGTTCACTATGCTGGTATTGATCTTCTCCAAGGTTTGATCTGCCAGTCCCTTCGCTACCTTTTCCAATTTTCCCCTCCAAGATTATGATTGCATGACTGCATTTCGCCTGATCCGAAAAAGGGGCATCACTGCATCGTAATCCCTCATATTTCCAACAACGTACAGCTTATTTTATCTTTATCACTATTTTCGCAGGAGCCTGGACAGCCTCCCTCAGCGCCTTGCCGGCCATGAAGCTGACGGCTTTTTGGGCCGGGATCTTGATCTCCTTACCTGTTTTTGGATTGCGTCCGGTCCGCGCCTTCCTGTCGGAAACTGAGAATGACCCGAATCGCACGAAGGTCACTTTGTCGCCGGCTTTCAAAGCTCCGGTCACACGATCTGTGAAAGATTTAAAGGCGGTTTCTGCCTCTCTTTGGTGATTTCCGCATCCCTTGCGACCTTCTCTACCAATTCCGTTTTAGTCTTGTATGCCCACTGGGTTGCAGAATGCGGGATGCGCCCAATTGAAACCCTTTAAAATGACTGCCGCTAAAGGATTCCCGGTTTTTGCGCTGACCCGCATACTATATAACCGATGCCAGGAGGAGTGCAAGGCAAAAAGAGCATGCTCTCAACCGGGAACGTTTACCGGAATGTTTTGCCAATAAAGACTTTGTCCTTTAACAGCAGGATAACCCCCAGAGAAATATGATTTTATCACTTGTTTCCATCCCTCACTTCAATAAATCCAATGGGTTGAGAAATGCAATGCTGTTTTGTCAGCGAAGTATCCAAAAAAAGAAGAAAAGTGTAATAAGTCGGAAGCTTGATTTGTTTTTTGCGGGCGGCACATCTTTAGGCACAGGGTGTTAAAATGATCGCCGACCCTGCAGGTTTTTAAAGGTTTTTTGTAATTTGGGAGCAAGTATTTATTTTACCGGAGGATTGTCAACACCAGGCCATTTCCGACTGCCACTGGACATAGATTTGCTAGTCGGTTTTATTCGTCCTGAAAAACTTCATTTCCTGGCGCAGACGCTCAAGCTTAATATGGACATCATTGATACCGGCCGAAACCTCTTGGACATACGTAATAATAGAGTTCCCCATTTCCAGACTGCCGGCAATCGAGCCAATTATGGCGTGATTTATTTCTTGTTGCATTGAGGACGCGGCTATAATTTCGTCGACCCGTGTATTGGATATGCGTGTATTCTCCGCTATGATTTTTAATGACTCGAACTGTTTATCGGTTGCTTCTCGTGTTTCATTAGTTAAGCTTGAAATCAGGTAAACTGCGTTCATTATCACTGTTGTGCTTTTTTCCTCCTCATAGGCAGCGTTTTTGACCTGGTGATTCAGTTCATGCAATAATCTGATATCGTTACGCACGGAATCAGATAGTTGACTCTGCTCACCAGTTAACGCCGCAATGCCTTGCATCATCTCCGTTGAGCGGCGGGACATGTCAAGGATTTCGTCCAGGACTTCACCCGTCATAGCGGCCGCGGAGTTCCCATCCTGGACAATTTGCGCGGTATCCCTGGTTTCGCTGACCGCGGAGTTGATTTCGTTCTGAATTGTGTGAATGATAGATTCGATTTCCTTGGCGGAAAGTGCCGTCTTTGTGGCAAGGAGCTTCATCTCATTGGCTACAACCGCAAAGCTTTTACCGCTTTCACCGGCTTGACCGGCAATTATAAGCGCATTAAGGCTCAAAAGATTTATTTGGGTAGTTATTTCTTGAATTACCATGGCTATTTTTTTGATATCCTGCGAACGCTCATCCAGGCGGACAACGGTAGCTGAAAGCGAATTAAAGAACGATTCGATACGTTCCATTGTTTCGATGACATTACTAACCACGGCTATTCCCTTTTTGGTGATCCCTTCGGAAGATTCGATGCTGAATGCCGTTGTATCTTTTACTACATTGTTGATATTGGTTACGGAGATATTGATTGAATCCATGGCCATTGAGGCATCTTTAACCGATTCAGCGGCCTCATCCGCACGGGTTGCAACCTCCTTGGATGAATGGCTCAATTCATCCACACTTGTATTCAGAGAGGCCATATTGCCGTCAAGAGAATCAATGTTATGTACGATCCCTCCATAGGTTACATTTATATGAGTAAGCGCATCACTATTCGCCTGTGCCATATTTTGCAATTTTGCGGTGTGATCGATAATCTGTTCCTGGGAAAGCGATGCTTCTTTGAGGGAGTCAAACACTATTTTCAGGTTCTTCTGTTGCTCTTCGGTTAAATTCACCACTTGTGACGTGATCATGTTTGTCTGGTCTATTGCCAAGCGAAGATTACCTGAAATAGTTTCCATCTTGATGATCGTTCCAGCCAAGTGGTCTATCAGGAAATCAAGACCATTGGCGATGGCCCCTATCTCATCCTGGTCACTGTCATAATTAATGCGCGACGAAAGGTTACCGTCCTTCACTTCTTCAAGCAGCGTCCCCACCCGAATAATCTTGCTTCCAATATCCTTACGAAAGAAGAACCTGATCAATAGTATCAGTGCCAATACGACAAACGCCTGAAGGGCGATTAAAGTGATCAAGTGTTTAATCAGCTTTTCCCTGATGTTGTCGCGCGTGTACGATATGCGCACGGAGCCTACGTCTCCGTCCCTTGAGGTAATCGGCAGCACAAGGGATTCCTGTGACGCTGGCTTCTTCGGGCTTTCTCCTTGATAAACAATTTCCGGCCCCTTCCGGCTGTCAACCGCAATTGAAATGATATCCTGATCGTTGAGCATTTCATTAATGATAAGTGTCATGTAGGTAAAATCATTTTCGAGCAATGCGCGATAAGCGGAATTTGCAGTAATTTTGGTAAGCAGTCTAATCCGGTTGGTCAATTCATTGTTTTCAACCTGCATTCTATCCCTGTAGACAACCATCATTGTCAATGCCTGGCCGATCAACAGGATAATCAATACCCGTTTGAGAAACTTTTGTGACAGGCTTACTTTTTCCATTAGGGTCTCATTTTAAGAGTTTGTCCGTAAATAACATTTCACAGTTTCTCCTGGCCGTCCAACAAATTCCTGATCTTTGTCAACAATCCCATGTTCAACGCAGGTTTTGATAAAATATTTACACCTTTTCTGACCATCTCTTGTTGCAGCAGCACAAAATCCGCCGTGTAGCCGCTGATAAAGATCACCTTTATTCCTGGCTTGATTTGCTCTATCAGGCTATACGCTTCCCAACCATTCATCCGGGGCATTATCACATCTATGAGGGCAAGGCGGATCTCGTCTTTATGCGTTCTGCAAAGCGCTACGGCTTCCGCCCCGTTCGTGGCTTCGACTACCCTGTAGCCGTAATTCTCGAGAAACATTCGGCTGGCTATTCTGCTCTCTTCATCGTCTTCCGCCAGGAGGACAGTTTCAGTTCCCCCTTGCGCCGGTATGTCTGGTAGTGACTTGCATTTTTCCGGCTCTTCCCCGATGATCGGCAGGTATATCCGGAAGGTTGTCCCTCGCCCCGGCCTGGAGTCGCAGGTGATGAAGCCGTTGTGCTGCATGATGATCCCGTAGACGACAGAAAGGCCAAGGCCTGTCCCCTTTCCCGCCTCCTTCGTGGTGAAGAATGGTTCGAAAATCCGCTCACTTGTCGTTTTGTCCATGCCGGTGCCCGTATCGGATAATGAGAGGATGGCATAACTTCCCTTTCTGCCATAACCGTGGGTATTGATAAAATGGTCATCTATCGCAAAAGATGACGTCTCGACAAGCATGGTCCCGCCGTTGGGCATGGCGTCCCGTGCGTTTGTGGCGAGATTCACAAGCACCTGTTCGATCTGCATGCTGTCCGCATATATAATCAATGTCTCGTCCGCCGTATTCACCTTAAGTTCCACAAGTTCGCTAATGACCCTGCGTAGAAACTTTTCCCCTTTAAGGATAATTTCGTTCATATCAACGGGCTTGGGGGCCATGATCTGTTTTCTGGAAAAGGCAAGCAGGCTCCGCGTCAGATTGACGGCCCTATCTGACGCCGCTAGGATATGCTCGATGTGCATATGCAGCGGGTCGTCGTCTTGCAGTTTCATTTTCATGATGGCGCCAAAGCCGGTTATCACGGTGAGGATGTTATTGAAATCATGGGCGATTCCTCCTGTCAACTGGCCGATAGCCTCCATTTTCTGCGCCTGGAGCAGTTGCTCTTCGAGCTTTTTACGTTCCTCCTCCGCCTGCTTACGCAAGGTTATGTCATGGGCAACCCCGACATAACAGGTAAGATGCCCCGTTTCGTCCCGGACTGGATAGCCATGGTCCCAAATCCACCGTACTTCTCCGTCGGGACGGATAATGCGGTATTCATGATCGTATGGCTGCCCTTTTTTTTGCAATTTAAGGTTGAAGAGCATACGGTCGCGATCTTCGGGATGAACAGCATCTATAAAGGAGTGTGGATCTTTGTACAGGCTCAACCGTGAATATCCCCAAACCCGCTCATAACCTGGGCTGATATAATGCATCCGCTCAATGCCAACATCAACAATCCAAAAGACTTCATCGATGGTTCCGGTGATCAAGCGGAAACGTTCTTCACTTTTTCGGAGCAATTCCTCCGCTTTTTTACGCCGGTTCCTCTCATCCGCATTTTGCAATTCCCGTTCAATAGCCGGCACGAGCCGCCACAGGTTTCCTTTTTCAAAGAAATCGCGGGCGCCCGCCCGCATGTGCTGGACTGCGGTCTCTTCGTCGATTTTTCTCGACACGAGGATGAACGGCATATCGAGACCGTTTTCCTTCAGAATCTCAAGGGCGGAAATGCCGCTGAAGTTTAACAAGACGCAGTCGGAAAGAACAATATCCCATTTCTTTCCCGCAAGGGCGCTTTCCATGGACAAAGCGGAATCTACCCGCTCATGGTGCGGTTCATAGCCTCTCTTGCGGAGTTCTCCGAGCAGGAGCTGCGTGTCGTCCTCCGAATCATCAACAATGAGAACCTGAGGGTATTTATCCATTCCATTCCCCGTGTTGTACCTGTTGTCCGTTCAAAATGAGCCGATTTTTACCGGATTTTACTTCGGCTAGCTTTACTGCCCTGCTGTCTTGTCCTGGCTCACCTTATGGCGGGTGGTAATTATCAGGCCGTAAACCAGATTATCTGGCTCAGATTATTTTCAATTAGAAGCTTGCACTTCCTATATCCAGTGCCAATAAATAATTAAGTTAGAATAATTAAGTTAAAATCATGTTACAAGCATGTAAACAATCTTCATCACTTCTAAAGTTATACCTTACGAAACCGATATGAGTTCCAGTTAAACGCGATTCAGCTTGCTAAATGAGGAAGATTGTCTGTTTGATTTGCTCCAGTAAAGAAAACCGTGGTGAATTTTCCTCGATAAAACGACGACGAAAAGTGGAGATTAAGGGCATGCAGTGGTTCTATAATCTGAAAATTAACAGGAAATTGATCCTTGGGTTCGGGGTGATCGCGCTTTTTTCAGTGATCCTGAGCGCGCTCTCGCTGTACGCACTTAACGGCATCCACATCCGGATGGACAACGCCCTCGACTTGACGAAGAATATGGAGATCTCCACCCGCGACTTGCAGACCACCAGGCAACTAACGGAGATAATGGCCGCAGGTGATTCGACATATCTTCTCTTCCGAAACGCGATAATCGGCCTGACGGCTTTCAGTATCCTATTTGGTGGTTACATTGCGTGGTTTGTCGGGAAGACCATAACCATATCCATCCGCATCCTCCTCGACGTCGCCGGTAGGCTTGCCGACGGCGATCTGACCGCAACCATCAGGCAGAGAAGCACCGATGAGATAGGGCAGCTCTTCGGGTCCATGCGCAAGGTGCTAGACGAGTTTATGGAAATAGTCAACCGGCTGAACGGTCTTTCTGTTAGCCTCACGGATAACTCCCATGACTTGACTGCCACGACCGACGAATTGACCTCCGGTGCCTGCGACCAGGTCCAGCAGTCATCTGCAGTGGCAGTGGCCCTGATGCAGATGAACGAAACCGTCCTTGAAGTGGCAAAGAGCGCCCAACTGGCGGCCGATGCCTCGGAGAAAACCAGCAGGCACGCCGAGAACGGCTCAAATGTCGTCGCGGAAGCCGTAAGAGAAATGAACGTGATCGTAGCGGACGTTCAAATGTCGGCCGGGACCATCGGTCAACTCGACAGATCGAGCCAACAGATAGCCGAGATAGTCAGCACCATTGAGGAAATAGCCGACCAGACGAACCTCCTTGCCCTGAACGCCGCCATCGAGGCGGCGAGGGCGGGTGAGCAGGGGAGGGGCTTCGCCGTTGTCGCTGATGAAGTACGGGCACTTGCGGAGCGCACCACAAAGGCCACAAAAGAAATCGACAAGATGATCCGGGAAATCCACGCAAACACGGCAAAAGTGGTTGACAGCATGTCCGAGAGCGAAAAAGAGGTAGGTGCCGGCATGGAGAGGGTGCAGGAGGCGAAAGAGGCACTTGAGCAGATCGTACAGGCGGCGGCGACCAGTATGGAGATAATCCAGCAGATTGCCACGGCAACGGAAGAGCAGTCGTCAACGGTTGCGGAGGTCTCAGGGAGCGTAGAGCATATTGTGAACGTAACAAGAGACACTGAAGCAGTGGTCAGCAACATCCAGAGCTCGGCGCAACGTATGACCGAGATGGCGGCCGGGCTGAAAGAAGCAGTGGCATGGTTCAAGGTGGCGTAGGTAACTGATTGTTACATATTTTATGGCCTAAATTTACAGGTATGGCTACCTTTAAACTCATCAAAATGAAATATAAAGTTACCCTAATTGAGGGTCGTGATCATGAATGATTGCAGGGAGGCAATTCCCCAATTAAAGGAATTGGCGTTACTCACCCGGGAAATAACTCCGGAAGACAAAGTCAATGATGTTGTGGAGTTATTCAAAAGGGACAGTGCCCTTAAAGCGCTACCGGTATTGCAACATGGTGAATTCACGGGCTTTGTCAGCCGTAAGCATCTTTTTTTCAAAAGGTTAAGGCACAAATACGCCCTTGATCTGTACGGCAATAAACCTGTGAGTATGTTGCTCGACGAAAATCCCCTGGTCATGGAACCCGATAAAGACGTTCATAGCGCACTGGAAAGGCTCTTGGCAGAAGATCCGAATCTGGAAACGGATTGTTTCCCAATCGTGGCGGAGGGACGCTATTATGGAATGGTTTCCGTTGCCGACCTGATGATGCAGATATCAAATACCCAGGCATCTCTTCTTGATAGAGTCATCACTCTTAGCGCCAGAATAAGGGATGAAGTGGATATGGCCAGTAAAATCCAGCAAGACCTGCTGCCGGCGCAGGAATTCAATTTCCGGGGCAACAGTATTAGCGCGGGAGTCATGACCTCTTCTGAAATCGGGGGGGATTTTTTTGATTATTTCACCTTGGGGGAGAACAGGCTGGGATTGATAATCGCGGATGTCAGCGGCCATGGGGTCCAATCTGGCATGGTGACAACCGCGGCGAAGGCAAGCCTCCATACCCTCATCTCAATGGGCATTTCAAGACCCTCGGAACTTTTGTCCGGCATGAATACTGCGATAATGGCCACGGCTTGCCAGACATTACTCATGACCTGCCTCATTATTCTAATTGATATCGACAGGAAGGAACTATGCTTTGCCAATGCCGGGCATAATTTCCCCTATATTTACCGGTCCGATTTGGATTTACTTGAACAACTCCAGGAAGTGTCCGGTTTTCCTCTGGGTTTCGAACCAGGAAGCAGTTTTCGGGAATTTATTACAGATTTCAAAGAAAAGGACAGACTCATTCTTTATACCGACGGTCTCATAGAGTGCAGGGACCCATCTGGAGAAGAATTCGGTTATTCAAGGCTGGAATCTCTTTTAACTCACAGAATCAACCTGACACCTAAGGAGATGAAAAACCTGCTGTTCGAAAGGGCGCTAAACTACATTGGCTCTTCTTCTTCCATTGAAGACGACATTTCGATAATGGTGGTGGCGAATAATGGAGAAGCGGAAAATACTGAAATTGAATCTGGACGGCGGGAGGGAAAAATTGATGCGGACAATTACGGCAATATTCAAGGATGATGCAGACAGGGCCCAATGGGCGCCCTGTTTTCGGAAGTTTGAAAATCTTGTCCAAATGTTACTTGTTCAGGATATCCCCGGTAAAATGGCGCACTTTCATGAGCAGTGCATTAACCCTGCGTTATTCATTATTTCGACCAGACTCTACCCGGTAGAAAATCCGGGACTTATCAAAATCATCAGGGAGTTCTGCCCTAACAGTGAATTCCTTCTTGTTGCTCCGCCGTCAGATCCCTTTCCCCCTCTGGACCCGCTGGTTTATGACAATGTCAGACATCTGGTTATTGACATGGAGGAAGCCGCAACAGACGGAATTGATGACTCTTCCCTCTTGTATACCGTCGTGAATAAACTTCTCGAAATGGCCCCGTTGAAGATAAAGGACTATCTGAAGCCCGGGACCTGCATTCATGAATTCAGGGTAACATCAACGGAACAAAAAGAAGAGCTTATCAGTAGCCTGGAGCTTCTGATCGGCGGCGAAGGGCCGGATGTTGAACTTTTGCGGCAAAAAGGGGCGCTATTAGCCGACGAAATGCTGGAAAATGCTTTCTATGGTGCGCCCCGCGATGAAAAGGGCGCCTCGAGATATGAAAAAGGCGAACAACGCCTGATCCATATACATGAGACGATACTCTTTCGCTTTGGTTTTGATGGAGCATGCCTGGCTATGGAAATGGAGGACAACTGGGGAAGTCTCGCCCCTGATACGGTGTTGGAATACCTAGCTAAAAATCAGGAGAGCCGGGACATCTGCGAAGAAATGGGGGGGCGCGGGCTCTTCATAATATGGCGTTTTCTTGACCATATGCATATCCACATTGAACCAGGGAGACAAACAGTCGTGGGGGGGCAGGTTAAACTGATCACAGAAGAAAACCTTTCCGAGAATAAAGGATTCCATATAACGTGTTTTGCGAATTAGTTCGGCTAAGAGTTGGTTACGTATAGGGGGGAAAGAATGGAAACCAATTTCAAAATGGAAATTACAAAATATCCTGAATTTGATCGAGTCATTTTTCATGGCAATATCGATATCCATGCATCGAATTACTTACAGGCTTTACCGGATAATGTGGCGAACTCAAAAGTCAAGCTGGATTTCAGCCAGGTTGGAAGGATAAATTCGATGGGAATAGCTTTATTGCTGCGTTTATGCAAGAAAATAAGGGATGAGAAAAAGGCGGAAATAATACTGACCGGTGTAAATACAATGCACACGATGCTGTTCAAAACAACAGGGGTTTTTCTTCTTGCCGCAATTGAAAGATGACACGGGACCTTATCCGTGAGGCGATAGACTCACATGTTTTGTATCAGGATCAAGAATAATCCGATACTCCATCACTAAATTGAAGCTTTACTAAGGTCTTGGTATGGATAGAGCGGTAACAAGGGAAAGACAAGTTTCGAAAAACGGCAAACGGCTATTCCATCTCGGATGGGTAATGTTAACCTCACTTATCCTAATGTCGTCATATGAATTAATCAAGCAATTACTTAGACCGACAATCACCATCTGGCAATCCCATTCCATCACTATAATCTTCAGCAGTTTGATTGCAACTGTTACAGCCTATTTCGTGTTGAAAAAATACGAATTAGTTAATCACCGGCTGCAGGATGAAGTCAATGAGCACAGACTTACTGAACTTGAAATGACGAAGTACAGGGAAAATCTCGAGAAAATAGTTGAAAAACGCACAGTCGAATTGACGGTAACCAATCAAAGGCTCCAGGAAAATTTAGTGGAACGGGCACATATTGTCGAGACGCTAAAGTCCAGTGAAGAACGCTACCGAAACCTTGTGGAATCCATTAACGATTGGGTCTGGGAAACCGACGAAAACCTTTTGATCACCTATTCGTGCCCCAAGGTGAAAGATATCCTGGGATATGAACCTTGCGAGATATTGGGGAAAACCCTCTTTGATCTCATGCTTGAGGAAGAGGCAAATGGAATTTCCGTAATTCTGGAAAATTTCGCTTCATTCAGGCAGCCCTTTGCATTTATAGAAAATATAAATCTCCATAAAGCAGGACACCAGGTTACCCTGGAAAGCGGAGGGGTCCCTATTTTAGACAAAGACGGGGAATTCCGCGGCTACCGCGGGATCAGCCGGGACATATCCGAGCGCAAATTGGTAGAGGATGCGCTCAGGGAAAGTGAGGCGACGCTTAGGGGGTTCTTTAACTCAAACGCCATCCAAATGAGTGTGATGGAACTGGATGGAGACGATTTCATCTTTGTAATGCCCAACAAACAGATTGCGGATTATTTCGGGCTCAACCAGGAAAAAATGAGCGGTAAAAGCGCCAGGGAAATCGGCTTGTCCGAAGAATTCATCCGCCATTGGGTCGAGGTATTCAGATATTTCCTGGCGAACAGGGAAACATTAACCTTTGAATATGAGTTCCCTTATAAGGGGCAGGAATACTGGTACAAGGGGAGTATAAGTCTTATATACGATTCGATGTCCGAGCGGCCCCGTTTCAGCTTTGCGGCGGTGGACATTACCGACCGCAAAAAAGCGGAACGCGAAGTCCAGCAACTCGCCTATTTCGACTCTCTTACCGGTCTACCCAATCGGGCTCTTTTGAATGATCGATTAAACCAGATACTGGCGCAGTCCGTACGCGAAGGATGGCTGGTCGGGATTCTCTTCCTTGATATTGATCGCTTCAAATGTATAAACGATACGCAGGGCCATGCTGCTGGTGACAAATTACTCCAGTCTGTTGCAAAAAGATTGCGAAAACGTTTACGCCAGAGCGACACGGTGGCCAGGCTTGGAGGGGACGAATTTGTCATTGTCCTGTCCGCCGTAAAACATGAGCAAGACGTCTCCCATGTAGCTCAGGAGGTCATGAAAGCTTTATCCATGCCTTTCGAAATAGGGGAACAGGAAATATTCATTTCGGCAAGTATAGGGATCGCCATTTCCCCTCTGGACGGTCACGACGTCGGCATCTTGCTGAGAAATGCGGACACCGCCATGTATGTTGCCAAGGAATCCGGAAGAAACAATTACAAGTTTTTTTCCCGGGAAATGAACCTAAAGGCAGTAGAGAGATTGGCTTTGGAAAGCAATCTGAGACGGGCATTGGAGAAGGAGGAGTTGACGCTTGCCTATCAACCCCAAATCGACACCAGAACCGGCCTTATGACAGGGGTGGAGGCGCTCTTGCGCTGGAACCATCCTGAATTGGGCTCTGTTTCACCTGGGAAATTCATTCCGGTAGCGGAAGAGACCGGACTTATCTTGCCAATCGGTGAATGGGTATTGCGCAGTGCATGCCGACAGGCAAGATCTTGGCAAGATGCCGGCTTTTCTTCATTATGCGTTGCGGTTAATATCTCGGGATGTCAATTCAAGCAGGGGGATCTGGAGAAATTGGTTAGACAGGTCCTTGAAGAAACCAGACTGAACCCGGCTAATCTTGAACTTGAGCTGACCGAGAGCATACTCATGGATAATGCCGAAAGCGCCATCAATATGCTCAAGGAGTTGAAAAAGCTCGGGGTGAATCTGGCAATTGATGATTTCGGCACAGGATACTCCTCATTGACGTACCTGAAGCATTTCCCGATAGACAGGCTTAAAATCGATCAATTGTTTATTCGCAACATCACAACCGATGTCAATGATGCCTCGATATCCGAAGCGATTATTGCCATGGCGCACAGTTTGAGAATGGATGTCATCGCCGAGGGTGTTGAAACAAAAGAACAAATGGAGTTTCTTGCTGGGCGCGACTGTTTTGAGATGCAGGGGTACTATTTCTGCCGACCTGTTCCAGCGGAAAAAATCTGGCATATGTTGGAAAATGGGACAATAACTGGAAATATGCGCTTACTGCCTGTAAAAACAGCTAACTGTTAAGATGCATGTCAAAAAGGCTATCCGGAATTGTTTTGCCTCAGTCGGAAATGGACTTTCAGGCCGCTTGAGTTAAGGGTAACTTTGGCCCTTGGGTAAGGGCCGTAGGTTTTGCACAGGGCGCAAGCCGAGCGCGCCAAAGTGGAGCGCACGGCGAG
>Ga0326727_10001796_pt1 | contig 77025 bp, 84 predicted proteins | sample MB2enrmetagenome_FD_207643 | JGI IMG/M metagenome (GOLD analysis project Ga0326727, IMG submission 207643) | Lab enriched peat soil microbial communities from McLean, Ithaca, NY, United States - MB29MY | ecosystem: Environmental > Terrestrial > Soil > Wetlands > Peat | place: USA: New York... | reverse complement strand
CCTGGTTGCGTACGCATAATGCCCACGGATGGGCGAATACGGTGTGTGCCAAACATCACGCTTAACTCGTACCGAGGCATAGCAGCGTAAAGAATTTTCTCATAGGTGTGTGGGGTTCTTGGTGCGGGTGAGCAAATTTGAACCGACTTTTGCGTACCGGTAAATTTGGGTGAAAATCCCCTACCTGACCATAAATGGGTTCAAAGGCGGAGAATGTGTTTAGTTGCTTTCTGAAGACCTTAATTATACCTTTCCAACCCGGAAGTTATGGCGATTGGTTCCCATACGCGAACGATTATTATTGGTTGCGAAGTCAATCAGGCGGGGATTTGTCGAATCTTGTTCCCACGGGACAATGCACTCGCAACAGACCTGTATGAGCTCACGATGGCTGCCGCATATTTCGAAAACAAGGAGCCTGGCGAAGCGACATTCGAATTGTTTGTGAGAAATCTGCCGCACAACAGATCCTACCTAGTTGCCGCAGGGCTTGAACAGGTAGTGGAGTACCTCCGCGGCTTACGGTTCGAGAAGTCCCATGTGGATTTCCTTAGAAATCATCAGAGTTTCAAAGATATTGACGATAGCTTCTTTCGGTATCTTCAGGCCTTTCGATTTACGGGTGATGTTTGGGCACTTCCCGAGGGAACAGTATTCTTTGCGAACGAGCCAGTGCTCCGAGTTACTGCTCCAATAATTGAAGCTCAAGTGGTAGAGACATACCTGCTATCCACGATAAACTTTGAGACAGTGATCACAACGAAAGCTTCACGGGTAGTTCAGGCCGCAAGGGGACGAGAAGTCGTTGAATTTGGCGCAAGGAGAGCTCATGGACCTGAGGCAGCTCTACTAGCTGCTAGAAGCAGTTACATCGGAGGTTGCGTCGGCACTTCCAACGTATTAGCTGGATACAAGTTCGGCATACCAATCTACGGTACGATGGCCCACTCATTCGTGATGAATTACGAAACCGAAGAAGAAGCCTTCCAGAGGTTCTGCAAAACGTTTCCGTCGAAACCCGCCCTCCTGCTGGATACCTACGACACGATAAAGGCAGTTCAGAAAGTGGTTCCATTAAAGCCGTCGCTTGTAAGGCTCGACAGTGGAGACCGTTACGATCTAAGCGTGAAAGTCAGAAAGATTTTGGACGACGCCGGCCTCAAACAAACGAAGATTTTTGTGAGTGGGGACCTTAACGAGTTCATCATCGACGACCTCACTTCAAGGGGGGCACCGATTGATGCCTTCGGTGTTGGGACTGAACTTGTAACCTCTCGGGACGAGCCGGCGCTTCAAGGCATATACAAGATTGTGGAGACTCGCCGTAACGGCCAGCTAAAGTTCCGTGTGAAGACGAGCGAAGGGAAACGAACTCTCCCCGGAGCGAAGCAAATCTACCGTAAGTATTCCTCTAGCGGCGAGATCATAGAGGACACTCTAGCGTTGGCAGAGCGGGATGAAATTGTACACGGAGAACCGCTATTAGTTGAGGTGCTTCGACGCGGAAGGCTAGTATCGAGCCTTCCTCGACTGCATGAAATCAGAGAAGGAGCGATGAAGAACATTTCGAGATTACCTGCCAAGTTTAGGGAGCTGAACAGTTCGCAACCTTCACCCGTAGTCCTGAGTCAGAAGCTGCAACGGCTAAGTGAGTCCCTATGGGAAAGCCCCGAACAGCAACCGAGAGATAGATGAGCGCGTTAATGACGATGCAATCTTGTGTTATGCATAACAACCAATTAGGTTCCTGAAAACTTAAATTGGAACTCGTTTGGTTAGGCGCACAAATTCGTTCACACACTGAATTAACTGGTGTTCATATTGACCTCGCATCGTAGAAGGACCACGTCAAAGGGTCGCAAATTCACGTACAGAGGTCGAACCTACTCCAGCGATTGTTTGGCATGCTCCGACTTTCTCAATTGTTGCGGAAGTGATCTTAGGAATCAGTTTGACGGAGCGACACCGTCGAATAAGAAAGCCGGGCTTTCTCGCAGAGATGCCCTAAAGATTCTGGGCGGAGTGTCGGCCGTTCTCGCCGCTGCACCGTTCGCGGCTGCGGGAGGGTTCTTAGTCCCCCAGGTTCCAACGAAATTCACACCTCAGCTCATAGCTTCTACGAGCGATGTCCCTGTAAATGGGCAGCTAATCTACTGGTTTCCATTCACTACGGACCCAACTTACACGAACTTGCTGATCCATCTGCCGCCCGATTTGGCGAAGGAGGCTGGAAGCGAGTGGGTGTCCTACAATCGGACCTGTATCCACCTTCAGTGTCTTGTTTCCTTCTTAGGCGCTCCTTCAGAGATAATTGGATGCCCATGCCACGGAAGCATATATCGGCCCACAGACGGGTGGCCCATCGGTGGCCCCGCGGCCGAAATAGCGAGATACCTTCCGCACGTACAGCTCAGCATTCAGGGCGACAAGATCTACGCAGAAAATATAGATTTGAATGCGATCGGATATGGCGCAACCACAGCCCCAACCTGGTAAAGAGAAGAGCCCGATTCAGCTCTTAATTGACTGGCTGAACCAGCGGCTTGAGCGGACAATCTTCCTCGGCTTGAAGTTTACACTTCCCAAGAAGTTCGTGAGCCCGTTAGGTTTTCTAGGATTTTTGACATTCACCACATTCGCCTTGCTCGGAATCTCGGGCGCGCTCCTAATGCTCTACTACAGCCCGTACGTATTTTTCAACACCGTCACTGGTGCAGTGAGTTCGCCGTTCGATAGTGTTCAGAACATTCAACAGGTCGTTCCGTTTGGATTCGCGCTGAGGAACATACACTACTACGCATCGAACGCAATGGTGTTGCTAGCTGTCGCCCACATGTTTTACCAATACTTCTCTGGTCGCTACAAGTTACGGTACGAAGTACTTTGGGTCACGGGAATCATCATCGGCATCATGACGATCATAGAAGCGTACACAGGTTATGACCTGGTCCTAAATGTTCGTGGAATGCTGGCCATAAACATCGGCCGCGCCTTGGCAAGAAGTACGCCGTTCATGGGGCCTATGGCGTTTCGTCTGATGGCGGGCACTGGTTTAGGCGACCTCATTCTGAGATTCTACGCCGTGCATGTCTTCATTTTCCCTATGCTCATGATTCTGATAATGATGGTTCACTTTCCGCGTTACATGGTTTTGGATATTCCAGTCGTGTCGATGGTTGCTGGAGCAATCATGGTTGTCGGCGGGCTCTTCCCGGTCGAGTTGGGAACCAAATTCATCCCCACCGCCGAGGCGGGGATCACGATGCCTGAATGGTACCTGACTGGTATGTACGCCATCATAAGGACGGGAATCGACAAATTTACCGCCGGGGTCGTAATCCCGATGATCTTCGTGGTAGTATTTTTGGTCGTCCCATTTATCGACACCAGTAGAAAGTTGTCGGTCCGCGACCGACCTTTCTACACTGGCATGGGAGTGGCAGGCCTGGCCCAGCTTGCACTCACAACTGTTTGGGGATTCAGGGCGAACACACTATTTGATCCGTTGAACGACATTCCACAGCTCGAGATCAACCCACTAATCTTCTTCGGAGCCGTAGTCTTCGTTGGAGCAGCAGCCTACGCGGCAATTTATGTGTGGCTGAAATCCACGGCCCCTCCGCCGGGCACTCGCCCGGTCCATCTTCGGAAGCAGTGGCCAATTTACAAGATGACATCAAATGAGTGGCGAGGAATTGTGCTCTCGTTGCTCGGACTTCAGATACTGTTCGACATCTACTCGTCACAATCCTTTTTGGCCGGATACAAGAACGTCGTTCTCCTTCAAATCGGAGTCGGTCTAATCGCGTTTGGAATACTCGTTCATTTATACAGAATAGGAGCAGAATCAAAGTAGGAGTGTTGTGACATGTCGCAGCCGAAGGTAATTCGCGGACCTTGGGTCGGAGCCGGAGCAGTACTGCTCGTATTGTTACTTGGGATGGGCATGTTCTACTACGAATATAGCGTGGCTCCAGCCCAGAACGTGCCTCACGTGCCTCGGAAAATCACAATTTACATTGTGGCTCAACAGTGGGCGTTCATGGTAAACGGCACGGTTGATACGCATAACGTTCCGATCGTTGTGCATGTGGGTGATACTGTGACATTTCATGTCCACGGAATCTGGCAACAGGACCCATCATTCCACGAGCATGGGTTCTTTATCGAAGGCATTATGGATACGCCCGCTACCGTGGAGGAAGGTCACGATCTTATTTTGACGATCGTGCCGACTACCCCTGGTGACTACACTATAATTTGTACGATTTTCTGCGGCGCGGGCCACGCCAATATGAATGGGCAATTCGACGTCCTCCCGTAGGAGCCGTATGAATGCTGCAAGTTACCGCTACTCGGACGCTGAAGAATTACGTTGAAGTCACGAAGCCGCCCATCATCTTCCTCCTAGTTTTCACATCATTCGCCACAATGATTGTTGCTTGGAGTCAGACCGGCCTACCTTTGAATCCCGTTGTACTGGTAGCCGGCGTTGCTGCGATAACGGCGGCTAGCGCCGGTTGCGACACACTCACTTCCTACGTAGACAGGGATATCGATAAGGTGATGCACCGTACGCGCAACCGCCCGATTCCGAGCGGTCGCATCACGCCAACTAGGGCCTTAGTGTGGGGGTTGTTCCTAGCTACCTTCGGCCTCGCTCTTGCATTCTGGATCAACCCTTTATCCTTTGTATGGATATTGCTAGGAGTTTTGGACAACGTCATCGTTTACAGTCTGTTATTGAAACGTCGAAGCTCACTCAACATAATTCTCGGCGGCATAAGTGGAGGCCTGCCCGTGATGTTTGGTTGGAGTGCCGTCACAAACGGAATATCGCTTCTGCCAATACTTCTGGCGGCATTAGTGGTCTTGTGGATTCCAGGCCACATCTGGAGTTTAGCGATCTTCACAAAAGACGATTACCAACGAGCGCACATCCCCATGCTGCCCGTTGTAACTAAGCTTAGGACTGCCTTACGGTGTATTGTGTCCACCGTCGTCTTGATGATTCCCTTCTCTCTTTGGATCTACTTTGCGGGCCATTTTGGCCTAGTTTACTTAGCTGTGGCTGCATTCTTTGGTGCCTGGGTTCTCTACATAAACGTGAGGCTGTTCTTTCAACCAAACAACGAAATGGCGTACAAGGCTTTCAAGGTATCAAGCCCCTACCTCTTCGCGTTGTTCTGCGCTATGATAATTGACAGCGTGGCTAAGCTCATTTAGGTACGTGCCGGCTCCCCTAGGCTACGAACAAGTTTAGACCCTTCGGAGCTCGGCAAGTTATGACATCCTTGATGCCGCCGGTTCGAAGCACATGCAGGAGGATGTCGAATACGAAGTCATTTCCCATAAAGTGGTCGGCTAATCTCCGGAGTCTGGTTGATACGCGCATCTCCTTGCCCATTACAGCTTTCCATTTGAGCTCATAGTTAGTTATCGGAGCGCCCTTCTGCACGTAGTCAGCCGAGACCTGCCCTGCTATTTGCCCACTGATCATCGCCGTTGCGATGCCGCCACCGTTCGTTGGCATTACCATGCCTGCGGCGTCTCCAACGGCCATAACTTGGCCTGTGCATGTCTTGCGTAGAGGTCCGTCGACTGGCAATACGTCGGCGATCATGGGCCCAGGTTTGCCTCCCTGAAGCTTTGATCTTGAAAGGGTGCAGTCGTTTAGGAAGAAGTTGAGGTATCCTCGGCCGTCGTTCCTTTTGGAGTAGGATGTTCTAATTCCAATCCCGACGTTAGCGGAGCGGTTACCTTTCGGTATGATCCACCCGTACCCTCCTGGCGCGAACTGTGTCCCCATATACATCTCAGTAACGGTTTGATCAACCGACAGATTGGTCATCAGATACTCGTAGTTTATCGCAACATTGTTTGGTGTGATGTAGTCCTGAGTTAGTATTCCGGCCGACTTTGCCACCGTGGAGGGAAAGCCGTCAGCGGCGATTACAATCTTCGCGGCGACACTCTCTCCGACATTTGGGCCTACAAGAACTGTGTGGTTTTGTTGGAATAGGTCAACCGATTTTCCCAGCTCGATCGTTCCGCCCAGCTTCTCCACTTCCTTTGCCTTGCCTTGTTCGAGCATGGTTCGGTCGAGTATGAATGCCTCAAAGTCAAACTCAAATTCGCTGCCCGCTGGGGAGATTACGCGGAGCCTCTTGCACGTATTGTCGATCGCAGCATCTGGAATGTCGAAGACACTCATGTATTCTCCGGCACTAGGGAGGAGGTTCTCCATCTCCTTCCGCACCGGGAAATACTCGCCGCACTTTACCGGTGTCCCTACCACCGTCTTCTTGTCAAAGATATGAACGCTTAAACCGCGTTTTAGAGCTTCCAACGCGGCATACAGACCGCCAGGACCGGCTCCTGCGACGACGAGGTCAACTTCCTTTTGCAAATGGATACCCGCCTACTTGCAACCTAAGTGTTCGCTAGGGAAGGCTTCAACTCACGGGCACCAAGAATTTGGCTACTTGAAGCAAGTAGCTGATAATGGGCCCCGGGTACAATCCTACAACGATTATGATAACTGTTGAGGCGATTAGAACCGCGACCAAGGGAACTGGTTCCTTTAGTCGCTCTGGGCTGGATGGTTCGTCGAAGTACATTCGTTTAACAACCCAGCCGTAATACGCCATGGAGAAGGCGCTGTTCAGGACGCCGGCCAACGCTAACCACCACATGTTCCCTTCAACAGCTGCCGTGAACAGCACCAGTTTGCTCATGAAACCACTGAGCGGAGGTACACCTGCAAGAGCGAATAACGAGATGGTTAGTGTGAATGCGGTTACAGGCATCCTATTGCCCAGGCCCGAATAGGAGTCGAGGGACGTCGTCGATAGCTGGCTATAGACGGCTGCGGCAGCGATGAACGCCGCCGTCTTCATGACTCCATGATTGAATATATGAAACAGTGCGCCGGCGATGCCGAGCTGGTTTGGTGCAGCAAGACCAATCAAGATGTAGCCGGCCTGGGCGATACTCGAGTACGCAAGTAACCTCGTGAAACTCTTCTGAGTAAGGGCGGCAACATTCCCAAGTGTCATAGTCAGAATCGCGATTACCGCCAGAGTTCCGGACCAGTCTAGACGAAGCGCCACTAAAGCTACCACGAAAACTCGCAAGAGGGCCGCGAATCCACCGTTCTTAGTTCCCGCAGCCAAGAAGGCTCCAATCGTTATTGGGGCACCTTCATAGGCGTCTGGTATCCACATGTGAAATGGTACCGCCGCCACCTTCATCCCGAATCCTGCTATGAAGAGCATCATTGCGAGCAGCGCGATTGCATTCAGCTGCGGCAGCGCGGTCTGCATAGCTTCCGCGACGAGGTAAATGTTCGTGGTCCCAGTAATGCCGTAGACCAGAGAAATGGCGTAGATTATTAGGGCTGATGACAGGGCGCTGAGAATGAAGAATTTGATGGCGGCCTCATTTGATGTCGGATCTTTCTTGTTTATACCCGTCAGCACATATGACGGGACGTTCATTAATTCCCAAGCGAGGAACAAAGCGATCAGATCCGTGGAGAAGGCGACCAGCATCATTCCGAAAGTGCCAAGGAGCAGCAAACCAAAGTAGGTGTCAAGGTTCCTGTTTTCTCGCATATAGTACATCGAACTGACGGCGATTAGCAGAGTCACTAAGACGAAGACGGCGGCAAAATATACTGAGAAACTGTCTATCGACAGTACGCCTAACACGACTTGAGTGGCGGGAAAGCCGTGACTTAGAATTAGAATGACTCCTCCCAGAGTGATGCAGAGGCCGGCTATCGACCAGTAACCAACCAGTAAACGAGCACGAAGCCGATTCGCGAGATCCTGGATTAACGGCACCAGAATGCTGAAGATAGGCAGAGTGAAGAGTAAGAGCGCAGTGGTCAGTTGAACCTGCATTGGATTCGCCTATTCCAGAACTCCCTAGGTGGAATTCCTTCACGTAAATAACGTTTCCCAGAAGGACAGAATATGGAAGGACAGAAGGACCAAAGCTTTTTCTTCCGCCTGCCGAGTCTCACCGCTAACCTCTCGAAATTGTGATTGCTCATGTCGGGAATCGAGACAGTGAAAGTCATTGTAGACGCGGAAAAACAGGCCGCCAAGCTGATTGACGACGCAATGACTGAGGCCTCCGCAATACGAAAGACGATAGATTCCTTAGTCCAACAACAGCGGCAACAGATGTTAGACGAGGCGAAGAAGGAGGCCGCCGAAATATCGGCTCGGGCGGGGGATGAAGGTAGGTTAGAAGCGGAACAATATGAGAGAGAATCCGCTAAGGCGCTGCAGGCACTCATTGCACGTGCATCCGCAAGAAAGGATGCAACTGTTGAGAAGCTCGTCACGATGATGATGAAGCTGGAATGATAATGTCAGAGACGAGCAAGTTCACGGAAGATATTCTGAATAGCGCAAGGCAAAAAACGGACAGCATAGTCCGCGAAGCAGAAGCTGAAACTCAGCGCGCCTCAGAGGAAGCGAAGAACTCGATAACACGAGAAGCGGAAGCGATAGTTCGAAACGCGCGTGCCGACGCTGATGCTGTAAAACGACGCCAGATTAGCGAAGCTCGACACAGGACTAAACTCCGCGAGCAGCAAGAGAAAGCTAAGGTAATGCAGGAGGTCTTGGACCAAGTGCGGAAACGTACGTCACAATTAGTCACGGATGAGACGAAATATCTTCCTCTCTTGACACATCTGATAGAAAACGGCGTACGCGAACTTGGAGATAAAACCGTGATGATCCACCTGAACAAGACAGATCTCGAAAGAAACAAGAGTCTTGAGCAGAAAGTAGACAGGAATCTTGGACACGTGAAGATTGAGTGGGCCAAGGAACCAATTGACGCGGTCGGGGGCGCCGTTATTTCAAGTTTAGACGGCAAAATCCGTATCGTGAATACACTAGACCAGAGATTCGAGGCCCTCGAGCCCAAACTGCTTATTGAGGGAAGAACGTCGCTTTTTGCGGAATGAGTCGAATCGATTGCGGGATTCGTCGAAATGACAGGTGCTGGCCGATACGCAGAATTGGCTGCCGCAGTCCGTTCATTTAAGGCCGAACTCCATCAACCAGTGCAACTAGAGCGATTGGTCGAGACGGGATCGCTAGCGGAGACCGTCAGTGCGGTGACGGATGGGCATATCACCGCCGTCGAGGAATCGGATTTAAGCCCGGTGGAAGCTTACCTTACCAATAGCATGATTGAGGTTACTAAAAGGCTCTCGTCTTATGCGCCTCAGGACTCAAGGCAATTGATCAGCCTTTTCGGTAGAAGCTTCGAGTTTGAATGTGTTAAGGCTATTCTGAAGGCGAGTTCAGCGAGAGTGAATGCTGAAGAAGCTTTGAGGCACATTATCCCGGCTGGAAAGTTCACACCCGACCGTTGCAAGGACTTGATTGAGGCTCATAACCCTACCCGCGTGGTCGAGAGCATAGAGGACGAAAGTTTCAGACGCTTCCTAATCCCGAAACTTACCGGTGAAGGAACGGGCATTCAGACAATCTCCGCGATCGACCAGTATTATTTCGCCAAGTTGTGGACTGCTTCGAACTTGCCGGATCCACTTGACGCTCAGTCCGCTAAGGGCCTGATCGGGGAGGCAATAGACCACTTGAACATACTTGTAGCGTTTCGATCAAGACTAATGGGGTTGGATGCAAGAACCGCCTCCTCAATGATGATCCCCGTGAACTACGGGCTCGGCCAATCGTTCGATGAATTACCTGAGGCGAATAATACCCAAAACCTAGTGCGGATTCTGGAAAAATCGCGTTACGGAGGCATCTTTGAGGCCTCTGCCGCCTTTGACGCAGCATCGGTAGAGTTGGCATTGAACCGCGCTCATGCCAGAACCTGCGTGAACGTTTTTGCAGGTTCTCCGTTCAACGTTGGGCTCGCGTTGGCATTCCTTTTTCTCAAGGGCTATGAGTTAAGAGACCTCTTCGGTCTGATCAACGCCAAAGCGAACAATGTAGCAAGCGAACTAACTCTTGAATCTTTGATCCTGTACCAAAGTTGACGTTTCCAAAGGGTTATAACGGGAATATAGGGGCTCTAACGCGGATAGGCAGGGAATCGCGATGAGACTCGGGCGTCAAATGACATTAAGCATATTGCTCATGGCAATCGGAGTCATTACAATTTCATCATTGGTGGCAGTCGCTTTCTCCATGGGGCCCTCGCAGGCCACGACTACATCTTCCGGCAATAGTGGACTTCTCATTGTTGGAGCCGGAATAGCTGCCGGGCTAGCTTCTTGCGGAGCTGGAATAGGTTTGGGCACGGCCAGCGCTGCGGCCATCGGTGCCATAGCGGAGAAGCCTGAGATGCTAGGTAGAACGTTGCTGTTCGTCGTGCTCATAGAGGCAATCGCGATTTACGGCCTCGCAATGTTCTTCATCATATACTCACGAATCTGAGTCAAAGGCCGGATTTGCCAAGCTACGCCGGCGGCCCTTTGCACTAGTCGTCACGTCTTCGGTTACTTAGGCTGCTAGTAAACTTCGACTCCATGCAATGACGGTATGTGCCTGGCTTCGTCGGACTAATTTACGCATCTACGTTAGTGGGGCAAGCCCATGACAGCAGGTATGATTACGTTTTGCAGAAGCGGCGCGGGGTAAAGGCCGAAGATTAGCAGCGGGATTAGAAAGAGCGCTAGGGTAAGCAGTGTGTACCAGGGCGCTTCTCTCAAGGGAAGCGTCTTCGCGAGCGGGCTTAGCAGTACGCGTCTTAGGGTCCAGACAAAGTATCCCGCGGTTATGCCCGGAACCAACACAGCAACGGCGTAGAGTATGTTGACTGAAATGCCAGCCTGAAGAACGTAGTATTCACTGATGAAGTTGCTAAATCCGGGGAATCCCATTGCCGCTAGGGAGGCCAGGACTAGAAGGAAACTTGTCTTTGGCATTGCGCTGCCCAAGCCCGAAAGTTCACGGATCGTTCTGGTTCCCATGTGTTCGTGAATTACACCTGACATGAGGAATAGGGCGCCTATCGCTAGAGCGTGGTTGAACATTTGGAAGACAGCATTGCTTACCCCAACTGTTGTCAACGTGAACGCGCCGAGCAGAACATAGCCCATATGGTTGATGCTTGTGAAAGCGATCATGCGTTTGAAGTCCTGCTGAATCATAGCAACTATAGCCCCATAGAACATTGTGAAAATTGCCACTGCTATGAAGATCGGAGCGAGGAATTTTGACGCCTCGGGCAAGAGAAATAGGTTCATTCTGATGAATCCGTAGCCGCCCATCTTCAAGAGTAGGCCTGCCAGCAAGACGCTGATTGGTGCCGGCGCCTCAACATGCGCGTCCGGAAGCCAAGTGTGAAATGGAAAGATGGGCATCTTCACTCCGAAACCAACGAAGAATCCTAGGGAGATCAAGACTTGGACCATGAATGGAAGGTGGACATGAGTAAGTTCCATGAAGTTGAATGTGTGTGGAGTCGAGAGTACGTAAAGTGAGATGAAGCTAAGCAACAGAAGTATGCTGCCTACGTGAGTCATGATGAGAAATTTCATAGCGGCGTACCGTTTGCGTGGGCCCCCCCACACTCCAACGAAGAAGAACATCGGGATAAGTACGAGTTCCCAGAAGACGTAGAAAGCGATAAGGTTCAGGGACGTAAAGACCCCTACAATTGCGCCTTCGAATAGCAGTAGCAAGGCATTGTATTCCTTGACCCTTGTCGTTATCTGGTCCCATGATCCGGCTGCGGACAAGGTGGTCAGGAGCGACGTGATAATGAGTAACGGAAGACTGATTCCGTCGACACCGACGACATAGGTGAGCCCGAAGCTTCTCGCCCAATCATAGGTCTCCACCAGCTGAAAACCTGGAGTGCTCCAGTTGAAACCCAGAAAGATGTACAGAGTCGCGACGATTGTCGCCGAGGCGAAAATTATCGTCAACGCCTTCGATAATCTGTCGCTGGCGAAGCCAGCAAGATAAACAACGATAGCTCCGATTATTGGGCCGAAGATCAGGTATGATAAGAACACCTGCTTCTACCTCACGTTAAGAAGAAGAGTACGACAACCGCTAACGCGAAAAGGCCGAGCGCGAAGACAAGAACGTACTCTTGAGGGACACCTGTCTGGAGGCGCTTGATAGCCGAGGAGAACTTTCTACCAGTACTCGCAGTATCGTTAATCCACCCGTCAACGACTCCAAGGTCGATCTTCTCTCCTTCCTTCGACAGGTCAACCGAAAACAACGCGATCGCACCGCTTATCCTATCGAAGAACCCAGTCTCTATGGTGTTCTTTACGATTCCCGCCAATGATAGGGTACCGTACACGAAGACCCGGTAGTAAACTGGATTGATGTACCATCGGTTCCACAGGAAATTGTAGATTGTACGTCTGAAACCGCCCTCTCCCACAATCGAGGTCGATTTCAGCTTGCGGGAAATATAGATCAAGTATCCGAAAAGACCGCCAACGGCGAGCATGGCCAGTGAACCGAGGGCAGCAGTCAAACTCGCGCTTTGCTCAGCTAATGGGTTAAGCTCGGGACTCGTGCCTGAGATTGACGTCGCACTTGTGCCTAGGGCGGTGTGGAAGAAGGCCTCGACGTAGGGTCCCATCAATCCAATCGCAACTGTCCCTACGGCCAATATCACGTATGGGATCCACATTAGTGCTGGAGCCTCATGAATCTGATGTCCCTCCTCTTCGAGCTTCCTAACGTGTTCACTCTTTGGAGCATAGAATACTAGCCCGATCACCTTTAGGCTGTACAGAAAAGTGAGAGCGACGGTCCCCCAAGCTAAGAGCATGAGAGGCAGTTGACCCGTGAGGACGGTGGCGGTAATGATGGAGTCTTTACTCCAGAAACCGCTCAGCGGGGGCACACCCGAAAGTGCAAGAAGAGAGATCACCATGGACGCGAACGTGATCTTCATGGAGTTTCGGAGCCCACCCATATCGTCCATAAACCTGGACTCAACGGAATGGAGCAAGGCTCCGGCACATAGGAAAGCTGCGGCTTTGAATAGGGCGTGCGTTACGAGGTGGAAGATTCCAGCGGAGAGTCCGAGCACAAACTGTGATGCTAAGCCGCCGGCTCCGATCCCTAACATCATGTAGCCTATTTGGGATATCGTGGAGTAAGCTAGGAGTTTCTTCAGTTCCTTCGAAACAACGGCCTGCGTGGCAGCCATGAAACAGGTGAATGCTCCTATCCAAGCGACCGCCTCAAAGAAATATGTTGGCTGTGCATATTGAATGACGATGTTGTAGAACATCGGTCCGGCCCTTCCCGCAAGATATACACCGGCGGTGACCATCGTGGCCGCGTGGATGAGCGCGGAGACAGATGTAGGACCAGCCATCGCGTCGGGGAGCCATTCGTGAAGCGGAAATTGTGCTGATTTGCCAATTGGCCCCCAAAAGAACAGAAGGGCGAGTGGAACTAGAAGGCCAAGTTGGCTGATCGGATAGGCCCACGAGACATTCTGAGTCAGCTTAACGAAGTTTAGCGTGCCTGAGAATGAATAGATCACAAAAATTGCGATTAACAGGCCAATATCGCCTATGCGTGTGACAATGAGCGCTTTCATACCGGCATGGCTGGGTGAGTAAGCCATCGGAACATTCAGGCATTTCTCTCCAACCGGTCCAACCCATTTGTCTATTGGATCGTTGTACCAGTGTCCGATCAAAGCGTAAGAGCATAGGCCTACGCCTTCCCACCCGAAGAAGAGCTGCAGCAGGTTATCCGACATCACCAAGAGTAGCATGCTACCGATGAAGAAATTCATGAAGAACCAATAGCGGCTAAGCCCAACCTCCCCATGCATGTAGGCTAGGCTGTAGACCATTATGAGAAAACTGACCCACGCCACCACATTCGCCATAATGATGCTTAGGGGGTCTAGCAGGATTCCTGCATTAATGTTCAGACTCGTAATCCAATTGACCTGGACATCCTGAGTGGACCCGGCCTGAATTAGAGGAAACAGAAAACCGGCGGATAATGCGCCTAGAAACGAAAAGCCAACTGACGCGTAGTCTCTCATCTTAGGGTGAATTGTAGCGAACAGAGGCGTCAGGAGGGCGCCGATAAATGGGAAACCAAATGTTAACCAACCGAAGATTTCGAGCATAACCTATCCTCCTACGATCGCCTTCACGGCTGGAAGCAACATGTGTTCTACGAGGTCGGGAAAGATTCCCAGCACGACCGAGATTATGGCCAGCACAAGCAGCGGCCCAGTCACTGTGATAGGGGGCTCGGTTACGTTGCTCAATTCATCCGGCAGCTTGCCGAAGAAAATCCGTTTGACGGTCCAGAGGGAATAACCCGCGGTGAGTGCCGTTGATATGACCCCCAGCGCCGACAGCGTCGTCCTCAACATTGAACTTACTGCAAAGGCTTCCTTGAAGGCTCCCGCGAAGATAAGAAATTCAGAAATGAAACCCGTCGTTGGCGGTATACCCATGATCGTCAAGAAACCGATGAGGGCGGCAGTCGCCGTAATCGGCATTTTTGATGCTAACCCTCCCATCTTGCTTATGCTGCGGACGCCGTGAGCTTGCAATATTATTGCGCCGGCCACCATGAAGAGGATCCCCTTTCCGAGACCGTGGGTAACGTACTGGAACATCGCTCCGGAAACACCAAGAACTTGAACCGACGAAATTCCGAGAAGTATGTATCCCATCTGGCTGATGCTTGAGTAAGCGAGGAGGCGTTTTATGTCGTCCTGCACTAGTGCCATCGCTCCGCCGTAGAACATCGTGATCACCGCCCAGACCGTCAATGCGGTCGACAACGCGAAGAAGGCGGATGGAAGCAGATACATTACTATGCGTACAATCGCATATCCCCCGATTCCAATCATTGCTGGCGATAATAGTGCGCTGATTGGAGTGGGAGCTTCGGCGTGGGCGTGTGGTAACCAGATGTGCAAACCGAATGCAGCCATCTTGACTAGCAAGCCGGTTACCATCAAGACGACGATAATTCCCATTAGGTTAGCGGGAAGGGTCTCGGTAGCTATTGTTGCCAGGTCAAAGCTTCCTGCGAGGTACCCTAGCGCTAATATTCCAACCAAAAAGGCCAGGGCTCCAATGTGAGTCCACATGAAATACATGAATGAGATTCGATCTCGGTCTCCGTATCCCCACTTTGCAATCAGGAAATATGACGGGATTAGCATGAGTTCAAAGAATAGGTAGAACTCGATTAGATTCGTAGCAAGGACCGCCCCCATCATCCCTACTGAGTAAAGCAGTAGCAAGGCGTAGTAGAGACCGAATTGTTTCTTGTTCTCTCCAATAATGTGACTCATGTACGGCATCGAATAAACGGACATTAGCGTGCAGAGCAGCGCAATCGTGAATAGAATTGGAACGCTCAGACCGTCGGCGTTTAGGCCGAAAAGGCCGATGGGACGCCAGTCGTAGAATTCTTGGACGCCGCCCTGCCATCCCGCAACTAACGTGAGTATTGTGGAGTAGGCAAGGGCGATGAAGGATACCCAACCGGCCTTCGCTCCCCATCGAGTGCCGGCGTAGTAGCTCACGAAAACGAAAATTAGCGGGATGACTAGAATTTGGAGGAGTTGCATGTACATCGCAATTTACCCCTTCAGTTTGTTGAGTTTCCGCACATCAATACTGGAGTTGAGTCTGAACGCTACAAGGATGAGGGCTAATCCTACTGCGGCTTCCATGGCCGCGGCGGCGATTGAGTAGAAGACGATTACTTGGCCCGATACCCTGGGCGGGTTCATGAACCGTGCGAATGCGATGAAGTTTAGGTTTGCTGCGTTGACTATGAGCTCGACTGCAAATAGGATACGGATTGCGTTTCTCTTAACACTCAGCCCGTATATTCCGATACCAAGTAACGCCGCGGACACGATTATGTAGCTAACCAAGGTTGGCATTTCTGTTCACTTATCTACCTTCGCAAGGACAAGGGCTCCTAGTAGCGCGCCGGAAAGCAGGAGTGCCATTATGATGAGTGGGACGGGGTATGTTCCTGCAAGAACTGGGCCAAGTTGGGATATGGGTAGGTTGGCTTCCGGCGGCGTTGCGGGCAGGTTAGGACCCGCAAGTGCGGCGATGCCTGCGATCGAGACGGCTAGTAACCCGGCGAGCCAGAGTCCTGCAGCGCCCTCGCCCGTTTCTGGTGACTCGTCCTTGTCGGGTTCTTCTCGGCGCACGAGCATGATCGTGAAAAGAATGAGTACAACAACCGCGCCCACGTAAACAGCTATCTGGAGCATACCAAGGTAGGGCGCGTCGAGCGAGACAAAAAACCCTGCAATTCCGATAAAACTGATTGCAAGCGATATTGCACCGTAGATTAGTTCCTTTGCTTGAAGCGCCATAATTGCGGCAAGAAGCGTGATCGTCGTAAGGACCACGAAGGTGATGTCGGGGGGAACTGAGAGATCCATTGGCTCACAACCCCCACGCTGATAGTATTCCCGTACTGAGCAGTACGACCGTGATGAAGACATTGGCGAGGGCGAGTATTAGCAATCTCGTCCAACCAATTTTGATCAGTAGGTCTACTCTGAGACGCGCGTACACCCCTCGTGGGATTATGATGAACGTAGCCACGACAAGTGCCTTCAAGATGAACCATATTGGTTGTGGCAGAAACGCTGGCCCCCACCAGCCTCCCAAGAACAGGACGGTGATTAACGAGGACATTAGATAGAGTTTCATGTAGAGTGCTAGAAATATCACCATGAAAATTGCACCGCTTGACTCTGTGAACCATCCGGCAACAAGTTCTGGTTCGGCCTCCGGGAGGTCGAACGGTAGCCTTTCAAGTTCGGCCATGCTGGCGATGAAGAAGACTACGAACGAGATGAAAGCCGGAACTATGAACCATATCTTCTGTTGAGCGTTGACGATCTGGACGAGGTTTAGGGATCCAGCGAGCATTACGACACTTAATGCAGAGATCCACATTGGAATCTCATAGGCAACCTGTTGAAACAGAGAACGTAGCCCGCCAAGGAATGGGTACTTGCTGTTGCTCGCCCAAGCGAAGATTAGAATCATGCTCGGGAAGAGAGACGTTACAGCAAAGATGAAGACCAGGCCCACATCGAGGTTTGCAATGACCCAATGCTGGCCGAAGGGTATAACTGCGAACGGTAAGGCACCAAGGAATACGAGCGAAAGAGGAATTCCGAGAAAGAGGGGCTTATCGGCTTTGTACGGGATCATCACTTCCTTGAAGATCAACTTCACTCCATCGGCTATGGGCTGAAGAATCCCGCCTGGGCCGCCAGCGTATAATGGTCCAATTCGGAGTTGTATTCTAGCCAGAAGTTTTCTCTCGTACCATGTTAGGAACATAACCACGACCGTTAGATGAATCAATCCCGGGAAGATCACTAATGTAATGAATGTGTGCGAGGTTACCACGGCGATAATGAAGGGAATGATGTCGGCCGGGGTCGTGGGGAGGTTGACCAACCTACCAATTCTCCCGATTCAAAGCCATCCTCAGCGCGTAGCCCAGAGGGGCGCCCAAGAGAACTAGAAAAAGCACCACCATTAGTGAATCGCTCGTCGGAATGATGCTGAAACTCATCCCCCAAGCGAAGATGAACATCCCAACGACGTCAAAAACTACGAACATGAGAAGGTAAGGGTAGTACTGCATGACTATGCGTGTACGAGCTTCACCTTGAGGAACCTGTCCAGACTCAAATGGCATGTCGCGAAACGGGTCGGGCTTTCGCCGAGACCAAAACATCGGCATAGTAAGCATGGGTCCAGTTAGGATAATGAGTATGATCCCCCAGATCACAATGAGTAGCCACGGGTTGAGAGCCAATCTGAGTCCCTTGCAAGAGCCCCGGACGAGTTGATCTGGGAGACAAGAAAATACCGAATATAAATTATGCGACTTCGCCGCGTTTACCCAAGCCCGCCGAAAACGGTTAGAGCTATTTTCTTAAGCAACGGCAAGCATTTACGGCGATCGCTTGCTGAAACAGCTCCGAATTACCTCCCACACAGAGATGAACATGAATTGGCTTGGCACTCTGCCGGCACGACCCATTTTTGGTGTTCGAAGTGCAAGAAGCAAGTTCCCGCGGAGGCTGATCTTGTCTTCAAAGATGGTAAGGTTTGGTGGAAGTGGAAGTGTAGTTCATGCGGGACTGACTACACTACCGAGGCGTAAGCGCAATTAGAAAGATCGCTCAAGGGAGTAGTCGGCAAAATCTTCTAGCTGCTTGCTTCTGCTTGGGTCGTGCAGCTCCTTCAACTCCGCCTTCGCCTTGTCTACATGCTCTCTAGATTTTTTCAGCGCGAATTGGAGCGCTTTCTCGTAGAGTTCTGCGATCTGCGGGTTATCTGATTTCTCGGCATTCTCAACCAGGTTGCTTACTCGCTCTCGTCTAGAAGCTTCATCAAGGTAGTGCATCACGACCAGGTTTACCCGTTCCTGACGGACGGGGTCTGCATCCTTGTCTAAGATGTCGTCTTTGATCTGGAAAGCGATTCCGACAGCCCTCCCATAATTGTATAGGCAGTTTACGTCGTGTGCATCTGCACCTCCAAGCACCGCGCCAATCCCTGCCGCGGCACCGAAGAGTGACCCCGTCTTCAAGTCTGCGATATTCAAGTAATGTTCGATGTCAATCGCTAGTTCCGTAAGGGTATCCAGAATCTCACCTTTACTGAGGTCAACTAGACCCCAGCCCACGAGCCTCGTAATTCTGGGTTCCTTATACTCGGAGAGTATTTGGACGCCTTTGGAGGCCAGAAAGAGACCGGCACTAATCGCTTTGTCGTCAGCAAAGGCGTGTTGCGTCGTTGGTAGGCTACGTCGCAGGCGATGCTTATCGATCAGGTCGTCGAATATCAGAGATGCGGCATGCACAAATTCTATTGCTGCAGCGGCGTCTAATGCGTGACTCGAGTTGCCGCCAGTGCTTTCGCACGCTAGAAGCAGGAGTATCGGTCGCAACCTCTTACCCCCCGTTCTAAATGTGTATTTTACAAGTTCGTTTGCCTCGCTCTGTTCGAAACCGGAGGACAGAAGGTCGTCAATCCTTTTGTTAACTAGGGAGCGTTTCTCTTTGAGAAGTTGCTGGAAGCTACTCAATGGTTGCCACAGTCTGTTTTCGAGTCGAACAGTGAGTCAACGGTTATAAAACGTAACTACGGCGCGTTGCTCGTACGCTACTTCACTCTTAGGACTGCTTCGCAGAAGCTAGTAAGCACCTTTCCGGGGTCGGCTGCCTTCACGACGCCGCTAGCGACGAGAATTCCGGCTGTACCGAGCTTTAGGGCGGCGTAGACGTCATCGCCCGTGCTGATACCGGCGCCGCATAGGATGCGAACTGTCGGGTTTACCCTATGAACTCTCTTTACCGACTCCGTTACAATCTCGGGGTTTTCCTTCGAAACCGCCCGTCCGGTGCCAATCAATTCAGGCGGTTCTATCGCAACCATATCGGGTTCAGACAATGCCACGGCAGCAGCCAAGCTCGCCGTCCCAGCGCACACCACGGAGCTCAATCCAATTTGCTTCACCAACTGAACGGTCTTGTCGATGTCGGCAAGGAGAAGCGGCCGTTCAGAATGATTAATCAGCGTTCCATCCGCGCCGGCTGCTTTCACAGACTCTGCCAAAACGTGGCCGGTACTAGCTCCAGGAGTTACCGGGTCGATGTGTTGGGCGAAGACCGGGATGTCAACATTAGCTGCAACCCTTTCCAGATCGCAAAATTGAGGCGCCACACCTACCTTAACGCCTGCACTCTCTCCGATCTTTTCGATTTGTTTGGAAAGCTCAACGGCACGTTTGCCGGTTGCCTCCAGGTAAGTCTTGAAATTGATAAGCAAAAATGGTTCGGGTTCTTGCATCTTAGTCACACGGATTCTTCTCGCTCGATGTAGCTATGAGGCTTTGGGATCATTTTGCATCGAACGATTGGATGATAGGCTGTGTATCTAGGCTGTAACTGGGTGTTCGAGCTCATTTATCAGGTCTGCATTGCCTACGTATGTGGGCACACGCTCGTCAATCTTCTTTGGCACTACGTCGAGGATCAATTGGGTCCCAGTACTCCCTTTTCCGCCAGCTTTCTCTGTGATGAATGCAATCGGATTTGATTCGAACTGGAGCCTAAGCTTTCCGTTGGGTGAATCAATAAGCTCAGGATACGCGAAGACACCACCGTAGTACAGAACTTGGTTGAAATCACCAACAAACGATCCGCCATAGCGGAGTTTCAACCCTTTCCGCTCGAGTGATTGGGCAAAGTTCTGAACTCTCGGGGTCCATTTTTCCTTCAGGCCGCCGATCCCGTATACGGTTCCTTTCTCCGGAAATCTATGAGTCGCCCCGTCTGAAAGGAAGGCTCGCGATGCGGCAAGTTTCTTGGCCGCGACGAAAACGTAGACGCCACGGCTGAGTGCAACTACGGCTTGCGTATAGGGGCCGTAGAGAAAGTACATGGACGCGATTAAGTCTCGTCCCTTCGCTGGAAGTCCGGCGCCGCGGTAGATGCCAACTATGGTGCCCATGAGATTATTGGTCTTGATATTTGAGGAACCGTCAAGCGGATCAAGAGTTACGGCGTATTCCCCTTGCTTCATCTCAAGCGGTTGCGCGATTTCTTCGGAGGCAACCTGTTTTACCAAGCCGCTCTTTGCAAGTTTCTTGGTCAGAAGATTATTAGACCATACGTCTATTTCTTCCTGTCTCTCTCCGTACGTGTTGAAGCGACTCGTCTCTCCGAGTGTTTTCGGCAGTTCCGCTGCTATTGCGAGGCTTTGATCCGCCAAGAGTAGTATTAGTCGTCGGAGGCTATGGTCCTCTTCCCTTAGTGTTTCGCCTAGTGACGTTTTGGGCATTGTTAGCTACCGGGAAAATTCCTTCAGCGCCGTCTCGACGCTCTCGCCCTTGAATATCACTCGCCTGAGCGCAGCCGCCATCTCAAGGGGGCGATCGTGCTGCCAAACATTTCTTCCGACCGCGAGGCCTGATCCTCCGGCGTCAATTACGCCTTTGACTTGCTTTAGGAAGGCCTCGTCGGTTGGGGCCTTCGGGCCTCCCGACATGAACACTTTGGCAGCGCCCGCCGATTTGACGGCCCATTTGAAGGTTTGTGGATCCCCGGTGTATTTGATCTTGACAGCGTCGGCTCCTGCTTCGAGACCTGCTCTCGCGGCATAAGCCACAATCTCGGGCGAGGAATCGTTGGTCACGGCTTCGCCCCTGGGATAGACCCAGGCAATTGCGGCGAGGCCGAGCTCATGTGCTTCATCCTGAATCTGCCCAAATTCGTGAAGCATCACACCCTCGTGTGCGCTGCCCAAGTAGATGGTGTAACCTACCGCCTGAGCGCCAAGGGCCTTCGCATGTTTAACTGTACAATTCTGGATTGCAAGCGGTTCACCCTTAGGCAAGCTTGTTTTGCCGTTGATCTTGATGATCAAAGGGATTTTCCCATCGTAGTATTTTTCGGCCACGCCTTTTTGGAAGATTATGCCTGTGAATTTGCCCTTCTCGGCGATCTCGAGGATGTACTTAGGGTCGACACTCTTTTCGTTGAAGTCTTTCGAGGGTCCGTGTTCCAACCCTTGATCGTATGCTAACAGCATTCCCCGTTCGCCCGTGAGGAATGGAGACATGAAGGATTTCATTTGAGGTCACGACGCTGATAGTTAATGATATGCATAAAAAAAGTTCGGTGTGTATTACGCGGGCTAGGCTTCTCTTCTAATCTATCATACCCATCGGCAGAGTAGATACCCGGATACCGAACACGATCACGACCTTAGGCCGCGCTCGATCTTCAAACAACGATCCATAACCACTAACAGGCCTGCCTCTCTTGCCTGACGAGCCGACATCTCGTCCACGATCCCCAACTGCATCCACACGGCTTTCGGATGCTGAGAACTTGCATGGAGCTTAATTGCTTCCGCCACGATTGGCGGAACATCCTCAGCCCGCCTGAAGATGTCCACGACGTCAATCTCATGTTTCAAGTCGTCTGGAATGCCGAGCAACGACGGATACGATTTCTCCCCTAGAACCTCATTGACCGTCGGATTGATTGGCACAATACGGTAACCGTGATTCCGCAGGTACAAGGCCACATCATGACTTGGCTTCGACGGGTCCTTTGATAAGCCTACAACTGCGATCGTATGCATTCCGAGAATCTGATCAATCACTACCCTATCGTCCGTCGCCATACCTGATCGCAACTCATTACGGTTCGGGTCCTCATTAATTCACCCTCGAAACACATGAACAAGCCATATTTTACTATTATCTTTTATGTAACTTAGTTATTATCCTTATGCGTGGTTCCCGATGCCTCAAGCTGTCCAACTTACGAAGGGAATGAGGGAAACGGAGAGTTTCCGGTTATGGTTGAAGGGCTTGAACCCTAGGACGGCGCAGGTCTATGGGGACGGACTTCGGCGACTCTTCGCCCTGGCGGACGTGACACCAGACCAAGTCGTCGCGTCAGTGACGGATGGACCGAACGGTTTCAATCCTCAAGCCTACACGCGGTTGATCCAGCTCGCGAACAACTTCACCGAGCATCAACGACACCTAAGCATCTACGCCCTTCGCCGCTATCTCTTCGATCATGGCGTGCTGATGCTTCCGCCGGTCCGAATGCATAAGCCCGCGAACATAAGACCACCTACCAGAATGACCTGGGAACAAGCTCACGCAATCGCGGCCGCCGCCGGTCGACCCTATAATCTCTGCTTCAAACTCATGCTTGAATGCGGCTGGGGAATCGGAGAGTTCCTCAAATTCAATACGCGAGAAAACTGGGAGCAAATCAAACGGTTCCTTGCGAAGAATGATAGAGCTGAATACTACCGCCACGATTTCGCGTCGCGTAAAAAGAATCGATACCAATTCTACTCGCTCATACCCGTCACGGTGCTCAAAGAGATAATCGCGGTCGTCGAGACGCCGATCAAGGCCTCACGCGGACTGAACTACCCAGGACAGCATAGGACGTACGACGGCGCGAAAGGCGTCGTCCTCAACCAAGAAAAGTACCACTGTTCTACGCTCTACCTCGAAAACGCTTGGCGAACTGCCAAGAAACGCGCGCCAATCCAGCTAACCGGATCTCCCACCGTCCACGAACTAAGAGACACATTCCGCACCCGGGCAACACAAGTCGAATGTGCACCCGAAGCTGCAGAGTTCGCGATGGGCCACAGCATCGACCCGTTACAGTACAACAAAATCTTCTACGACGAGAAATGGATTTGGAAGAACCTCCGTAAAATCGAAAACGGCATAGTCACCGAAACTGACCTCCAGCAAAGAGACGAGACCATACGGCAACTACAGCAGCAGATTAACGACTTGAGGGCAAGCGGTCTGACTAGGGAAGATATTCGTGAAATGATCGAACGGCACAGCACGGTGTGGCCACCCAAAAGCGGGCTTTACTCCACATCGAAGCCCTAGAGGCAACAACTTAACCTAACGATCGTTTTCTTTCTCTTCTCTCATTGACATATTTCATAACTAGCAATGTGCCTCTGGCCCCCGCCCGAGTTCTATCAAGACTCTTCTACCTCTAATCGCATCATGGCGCGCGGATTCCCCAATCGCACCCTCAGGAATCCACTTTTCGCATTCACGTGCTCCTAGTTCCACGAGCAAGGCGCCGAGCCTACGCTGTCGTACACTCCTATCTTCCGCTTCCTCCTCTGATTCAAAACGCTTCGGCTTGGAATATGGATTTTCGCGTTGATCTAGGAGTGCCATCAGGAAAGGTCGAATTGCTTCTTCACCTAACACATTTTTCACTGGCAATGAGCGTGAGATCAGATGATCTTCTGACTCCATGCTAGCGCACAAGGTCAAGTCTTGTAACGCGCGGAAGATCTTCTCGCGTAACATTGCGAGTTCGTCGGACTTCGTTTGCTGTTTGACATCCCGCCAAGACGCTTTGACATGCTTCCTAAAGGGTTTCCCTAACATTACAGTCGGGTTCTCCACGTTTTTCTCCTAACATCGGTCGAAACAGTCGATCCTTAGTTAGCGGATAGGCTATCTGATTATATTAACATTAAATCTGCTTCACACGCAGAGACCTCCTTTGACAGAGATTCGAAAGATACTCCGAGTCGGAGGCAGTTTCATGATAGGGCTATCCCCCGGCTGGATCAGGGAGCAAGGACTAACAGAACGCAGCACAGTCGAGGTGAAAACCTACGATTCCGCCATCGTCATCCGACCAGCCAAGTGTGAGGCCCGGACAAATGACGGACCCGAGCGTCGACCAGTTGACGAGAACCAGAGAGGGCAGTTCAAGTGACGGATAACAAACGGTATCATCGACTCGCAGAAGAACTCGGTGCGATTGGTGTCCAAATTGCACAAATCAGCAGCAAACTTGTCACTGCACCCGATGAACAATTAGATTCACTGCAAAAGCAACTAGGGAAATTGGAGAGTAAGAGACAGGCTTTACAGACTGCTCTCGCGGCAATCAGAAGGGGACTCTAGTCACTGGGGAAAGCAATGGCTGAGGAGAATCTCTGGGATCGATGGGCTCGGCTAAAGAAGGAATCTGACGCCCTGACGACAGAAGAAATTGTGCGAAAGAGATTGCATAACATCGACCCTTCTCAGGACGTAGCAAGAGTGTCTACCCCTGAGGAAGTTTCCGCGGAGGCTACAATTCGCAGAAGGCTTGGCCTTGAGAAACACGAGGAAATCTAAGGGACCGCACGTTCACAATGAACCCGTTGGGCGTCCGGGTCCAAAGCCGACGCCTCCTCCTGATTTCGAAAACGACCAGGACGAACAGCGGGTCAAACAACTACGGGAAATCGAGACAGCGCTCTTAGAGGTCAAGATTTCGTTAGCGAACCTAACGGGCCTCGCGCAACCTCTAACCAAAACTGTCGAGACTCAATGCGCGCGCGTTTCACAAATGCGTGAGATCGAAGAGGCAACCTGTAGTCGTGAAGCCTACCTAGCTAAGCATGGTAAGATGTGGACCTGAGAAGAAGCACCTAGATAACCTGGTGAAATTGGACGCGCATTTGATGATCGAGCAAGAAACCGACGAGTTCTACGGTTTAGGTATCCGATACGGCGTTACCAGAGATTTACGGCATGTGGTTCGATGGAACGTCATCGCAGACCGATGGATGAGTAGCGAGGGCTCAACGTACACCCAAGATGAAGTCATCCCATTCCCCGGTGGCGGCACCTATCGATCAGCACTATCGCGAGCTAAGCACATGCTCGAAGATCAAGAGGCTGCGATGCCGCACCCGACGAAGATTGAAGAGCTCCGTACTGTCTTTCAGAAATGGTTGGCGATCGATGAGGATCTAGACGTATTGGACGTAATTCTCGCGGCGACGTTGGACAGACGCGTTGCGGGAGATCCGCTTTGGCTCTTCGACGTGGGTCCACCCGGTTCGACGAAGACCGAAATCCTTCGTAGCCTATGCTCCCTGCCAGACGTGTATCAGCTATCTCAACTCACCTCCAAAACCATAGTCTCCGGTAAAGAAAAGAAGGATGGAACCGTAGTTCGCGGAATATTCCTGAAGATAAACGGTAGAGTCCTAGTCATTCCAGAGCTTACGCAAATCCTTTGTAAATCCCGTGACGAACGAGATCTCATCTTCGCGCAATTCCGAGACCTCTACGACGGCTACATGGTCTACGGTTACGGCACGATTGATGAACCCATTCGCGTTGAATGCAGGATAGGTCTCCTGTGCGGGGTCACAAGCGCCATCGACATGTACGGCAGCGTCCACGCAGTCCTCGGCGACCGCTTTCTTAAAATCAGACCCAAATTCAACCGAGACTTAGCCAGAGACCGAGCGATTCAGAACAAAGAACAATTGGAACAAATGCGCCTGGAACTTCAAGCTGCAACAAGAAATTTCTTCAAACACGTACAGACGGGTAAACTTCCCACATTGACCGAAGCGCAGCTCACCAAAATCGGTCTCTACGCGGAATTTGTCGCACGAATCCGAACCACTGTTACAAGCCAAGCATTCCGAGAATATGACACGTCGGAATGGCAGCCGGAGCCGGAGTTCGCAACTCGCCTAGCTCAACAGCTAAGGAAACTAGGCGAATGTGTCGCGCTCATACGTGGACACCAGCAGATCACCGATGAAGATATGGCCGCAGTTAGTCGCGTTGCTTTAGACACTTGTCTCCCAAACCGACTGGAAGTTATCCGCGCTCTCTTTCAAGCCCAAGAAGCTCTCAGCATCGCTCAAGCCTCCAAAGCGTCCGGCCTATCATACTGGAAAACACGCAACAGTCTCGAAGCCCTAACAATCATAGGCGGCATCATAGAAGAAACCGGCGGCGAAAAACAACACAACGAACGGTGGTACGCTTTAGCCTCTGACTTCAGGCAACTCATGAATAAGGTGATTCAACCATGACCGTTTTAGGTCTAGTTCACCTAGAAGACACTACTACTATAGCCCCAAGCCGCATCCACACCGACAAAACCAAAAACGCTCAACAACTCCCTCATGTCATCATCTTCGGGTGTGTGGTGTCGGTACGGAGACGAAGGAGGAGTGGCGTTTGACGGTATCTGTTCAATCTACTTCGACCGATAAATCGTCCGAAATCACGACTAAGAAGCTGCAAGCGCTTGGTTTCTACCTGATCGTCGAATCCCTCCGGATTTGGAAGAGTTACAAGGAAGTTGGTCGGAGCAAAGCCACCAAGATTAATGCGGCAGCCCGGATTCATGACATGATAACCGACGCCATACGCGTCCACCCCGACATCAAGCACCTAGCCGAACTAGACGCGATGGCAGACGAACTACTGAAAAACCAACATGAAATTGAAGAGCAAATTGAGGCTATGCGAAAAGTTCACTCGCTCAAAGTGGATCCGTCTAAGTCGACCTCAAACTCAGTTTGACGCGTATGTGATCGTAGAATGCCAAGTCTAGTTCTAGGCCGTTCTACGGCTTCGTTTTCTCCATCCGAGATTCACAGCCTCTTCCTTTGCAATCCTCTTGACGACGAGCTGTCGCCTCTCGGTGTCAAGCTGGACCAAGCATGGATCCCCAACCTTGAACGGAAACGACGTGTCCTCGCTCACTCTGGTCGGAACGTAAATCCAGATTCGCTCGTATTGACGGCCTCTGCTCACCGATCTCCTACCAATCACTGAGCCTATACCAGTCCTCGCCAAGACATTCCACAGTTGCTCTGTGTTCGGAGGACTCGCAAAGCGCTATTCGATTACTAGGTTGATACACCAACTTTTTATGGTCACATAACCGACACGCGGAACAGAAAGGCGTGGAGGTCCACTCATATGCCCTTCTGTCCGAATTGTGGCGAAGAAACTGCTGTTGGGATGAGGTTCTGTCCGAAATGCGGAGCAGACATGTGGGCTGCGAAGCCAGCACGAGCTGTATCTGAACCCCGCATAAGTCGAATGCCTGAACTTGTTCTCGGTGTGATTGGTGGGGTACTGGGGCTTCTATTCATACCCGTAATGGTCTTCCTCGGAGGCTTCATGGAGGCGTACACCGGAAACCCGACGACACTATATGCGCAAGCAGGAGTTTCAGCTCTAATCTCAATCATTGGACTTGTTGCAGCAGTCCTCGTTAAGAGCAATCCCAGAGCCTGGGGCATCTGCCTAGTTATATGTGGAATCGTCGGCGTCATCGTCGCTTCAGGCTACTATGTTGGAGGTCTCATGCTGCTAGTTGCCGGGATTCTCGCCTTAGTGAGAAGCGATCCTAAAGAGGGTAAAGACGCCATGTCTTTCTTAACTGAAGAGCGACCCCGAACTCCACGTAAAACCCTGTTAGCCTACGGGTCGTATCCACTCGACGAAAGCACCGTCGATGCGAGGGTGACTAAGGTTTCACCGGGAGCTTACGCCGTCGGCGCAGAGAAAGGCAAACATTTCTCAGTGCAACTGGTCGGTCGTTCTGACACCGACATTAGGCCCGCGCTCAAACAATACATCGGCGAATACGATCGCTTCAAATTCGAATACTTCGACACTCCAGAGGCTGCTTTCGTCAGAGAATGCCTGTTGTATCATCGATTCAACGAACCCGCGGGGAGGCTGGCCGAAGGACACCCTGTGAGGTCAGCTGGCACAAGCTGGCAGTGTCCGAAGTGTAATGCGCATTAATTTTCCGTTCTGGATTATATTTGCGAAAGCGATGCCCCAAACGGACAGGTTGAGGTAGTATACTGAGTTAACCAACTCTTAATTATCGGCTCGCCTCTGGTAGAGTGTGCGGTCTCTTACAGCCGCAATGTGTGTTTGATTGATTGAATGAAATGGAGGTGTGTGTATGTCTGACGACGAAGAAGAGCCAATTGTCGGTATCCCCTGCCCCGTTCCTAACTGCCACGGATTCGTAAAAGATGTTTCTGATGATTCTGACCATGAAAATCTCCAATGCGACTACGGCCACATTCTTACACGAGCGCAACTCAGAGAGTGACTAAGACATCAGAGCGATGCCGATTCGTAGGATGATCAAGGTCAAACAAGAAACCTACGAGCAACTCAAAGCCCTAGGAAAGTTCGGCGAAACATTCGACCAAGTAATTCAACGACTACTCAGTGCTTCTCAAAAGCTCTAATTCTATCCCAGAGAGCGTTTAACCCTCTTCCCTTCTTTTCTTTACGCGAGAGCTGGCAGTTTCGCTTTACATATAGGGCAGGCAAATTCGATCGTGTGCCCGTTACGGTCTCCAAATCATGAAAACCGTACACCAAGCTTAACAATTCAATACGAGTGTCGCCGCCAGTTTTTCTGGTCCTAGGTAATACGAGACAAACAGCAGCGAAAAGACCGAACAACCCGCCTAGAGCCATGGCAAAAGCGATTGGTGCGTAGTAGGTGGGGATATCTTCCCGAGTATATTGAGTCGAGTAAGTTTCGGTCACGGTGAAGTATTCATTCTGACATGGAGGGTAGGAATTTCCGTTGGGATTGCTGCAGAGTTGAGTGCAGAAATCGCCGTCGCATTCCCAGTCACCGCCGACAATATTTGCTGCTTCATGAGTGGTCGTAACAGTCACAGAAGGATAGCGGTTCGGAATGAGAAACGCAAGGACTAGCGAGAAGAGACAGAACATGAATAAAGCCAAGCCGAATTTGTTCCGCCCGCCAAGTTTGATTTTTCTCAAAATGCACGTCACGATAGATGAACGACTATCTCAAGCGCCCCTTCGATCGGTCTGTTGCAGGTTCTAACTTCCTTGAACAACGTAGAAATCCCCTGATTATCAGTTATCAATTTGTAACCAAATTCCAAGGCAGAAGGCACTCGTTCGGAACGGCCGAAGTAGTAGTACTAGTTGTAGTTGTAGTCTGTGGGAACGTTGGATTTACTAGAACTGTAACCCGGTTGCTCGAAGTGACCTGTTGCCGGTTTGCGGTATAACTCATTTGAATGTTTGCGGTGGCCTGCTCAACATTAGTTAGTTGCGGCAAATCGAATGAAGCGACTTCACCGACCGGTGTGCACGGGTCCAATGTAACGCTGGCTATTGCAATGTCCGAACATCCGAAGTCGTCGCACTGAAAACCTCCCCAGAAGTAGCCAACGGTTCGTGAAGTGGTTTGCTGCTTGCCTGCAGCTTCAAATTGAAGAGACATACTGATTCTACTTACCTCAAGATCATATTTCGTATGAGTCGGATTGTGAAGGCTGAAGAAAACTAGCAGATAATTGTATTGCATGTCCAGCACTGCTGCGTCTACCACTACAGAAGGCTTCAAAACCGGGTTAGGAACGTACTCAACTAAAAGTAGAGCCCCGACCACTAAGGTCGTGAAGCACAGGGCAAAGAAAGTGATGCGACGAGATAATGACAGCACCCCATGTGCCCAGCAAGCCCTAACTATCCCATAATTGTGATGCTGGAAGTTGTCCAAGGTTCGCCTCAACTCTCCAAAGTCGTAACCAGTTTTGTTCTATGTTCAGTTACGCGCTATTCCTATCGTATGCTGAAATGTACTAGAGATGTTGCCAACTTACGGCTGGAGTGTTATCTCACTGGGTCGCCAAGTTTTATCGAACCATGGTTCGAGCGGACTGTAGAGGCGTAGGAGGGTGTTCCAGCCCTTTCCGGGGACTGTCTGCACCCAGTTTGTTTCTTTGCCTGCAGGGGCTTTAGGTCCGAAATAGACGTCTACGGAGCCATCAGTGTTCACTAGGAGTCCTTGGGTTTGGCTGCTGACCGCTGGCCATTGCTGGTCTGTCTGAAGCATGGAACGTGTCTGGTTATCGTAGACTATCACCGACCAGAATTCCTTAACCGGAATATTGGGCGGCAAGTGCAGTTTGTAATTCTTGGCTCCGTTAAGTGGGCTGCCTTTTGAATCAACGCATGCCCAAGCGTTTTGCGAGCCTTGCCCGACCATCTTCACCTCCATTGCGGGTGACACTCCCGTATACATAAAGTGAAAGAATATCGAACCGTCGAGGCTGAGCACGCCGGGCTGCTCCTCAAACTTGTAACCGCCAAAGAACGGGAGACGCCAAGCGCTGTTCGGATAGTAGAAATCTGCCTTCTTCCGGATTCTATAGGAGATGGAGCGTGCAGTGGCGTCGCCCACTGCGGCGGCCTCGGTCAGAATCTTCTTCATCCTTGCATCAGGTACAAACGGTTTGCCTTTCTCGATGCCAATTGACGAGTACAGACCGAGCGTGACTGGGTCAAGGGACTCGCTTGGTTCCTCTTGCACGACCTGATTGAGACATTCCCAGAATGCGTAATCTGCCGGAGCGACGGTACAGAATGCCATACCGGAAACATCTACGAACTTCATCGGTGGTGGATTAGCTGCGTCGGATAACGGATAAACCCGCGTGAACTTCTTTACCAAATCTACGCCCGGCTTCGGGTCGCCGTTAATTACGAAGCTGCGCCACGGGGCATAGACGCTGAATGTTCGCGGTCGCACGACAATGTAACCGTCCGGCACCTTGTCTTTGTAACCGGGCGGCAGCACCAGGTATTTTCCACCCTGACCCTTATCCGGCCCAGTAAAACCAATATCGACTATCCAATGACACCACATGTCGTTAATCGCGCCGAGCACCTTCGGAGGCGCCTCTAGGACTAGCGGCCCGTTCCGTAGGTCTAGCCACATCCAACTGTATGGCGTGTTATTGTTCGCAGTGAGAAAGATTGTTTTCGAATCCATCAGTTTCTCGAAGATTGGCACGGTAGTGTTCGCCGGCCCTAACTCTAAGATATTCTTGCGATTCGCCAGCTGGTTTACCGGGGGTAACGCCAAAAGGTAGGCTTGAACGGCACGCTGGAAGTCGAGATTGTCGTAAATCTTCTCAATGCTCGCATCGTCAGGAAAGCCGTCGAAAAACTTTAGCGTCCCGAAGCGGGTCTTAACCTTGTCCGGGGACTCAATACCAGGCGGAACCGGAGTCGTCATCTTATACTTGGTACTCGCAATACCTCTTCTCGCTTGTCTTCTCTTTTCTAGTTTCTTTATTATTCTTCCTTTAGTCTTAGGCATCTAGAATCATCTTGGTATATGGGTGAATTGAGACTTAAGATTTCGTCAGGGAACCAGCATGAACGGCGCTTCCCTAAGTTTCAGAACATTATGCGACATCTCAAATTATAAATCAAGAGGACTTCAAATGTTCAGCTGTCTTCTCAATTCTTCTAAGTCATAATCAGTTTTGTTCTCGGTTGCACTCAAGTTTCGTTCTTTGCTCATTTCAGTGAAATATCCTATCCCAGTTCTCTAAGATCTTGAACAATAGCGGTATTCTCCCTGTGTGATTCCATTGAACGTCTCTCGGACTCTAATGACTAACCTCTGCCCTCAACTCTCGAGTCAGCGACACATATCTGTAATGGATAGTTCTTAACGAGATGGCACGGACCCACGACATTCCATCTAGAATCACGGAATAAGTTTTGCATCCTTCTCGTTACCGTGTCGCTTGCATATCCAATGTAAGTTGTAAGCGCGATGACCTGAATGATCTCGTTATTTCCGATAGAACCAAGCAGCCGGTTGAGTTGGATAGGAAAGGCGTTCCTCTTATTGGATTCTTGCCCACTAACGAAGCATTTCAGCTCAAAGATTGTCTTTCCACCTGCTAGGTATACGACGAGGTCTGCTTTCGACTTACTGCTAGGATACGTGAAATCAGTGTGTATCTTATCTTCTGCAACACCGAGCTTCTTTAGCGCTGGGACTAGTTCAACTCTAAACCATGACTCGAACGCCGCATGACAGCTGCATACAAAACCAGCGGATTCCAACGAAGCGACATGGCTCTGGAATATAGCCGTTAGTCTATCTATGTCGATGTAAGTTGATGCGTTAAGCATTGCTGTCCATCTCTATCCTCAAATGGTTCACATACTATCTTTTGATAAAATCCTCGATTTCTCCTGAACGAACGGTGTCGGCAAATCCATGTTCTGCGCATTGCCAACCGTCCACCCCTGTTGATAACTTGGCTTCGATCATCGCATCTCGGATCTTCATGGCGCTTTGCTTGTTGCTTGATACGATCATCTTCGGAATATCTTTCCTGAGGCGCTTGCCGAGCAGGTTCACGAAAGCATATTCTGCACCTTTCCAACCAATTAGGAGCAGTTTTTCAGTTTTCGATACACTTTCTTCTAGTACCCGTACATGCGATGCTGGGCACGCGTAGCCTGTCTTCTTCTCTAGAGGAATCGCAATCGCAGGAAGAACTATTTGGTAAGATCCCGATGTCTTCGGAATCTGAGAGGACCGTGAGATGACCCAAGCACCCCGGTCTTTTTCTGGGGCGAGGTAGTAATCCTCACTGGGCTCTAAGGTGTCAGCGATTGCAATTATGCGGTTAGCCATCTGAACTTGATCCATTGAGTCAACCCGTCTTGTGCTTGTGACGGTGAGCGCCCGCACCCAGTTCACGGAGCCGTGTGGCTTGATGACCTTGTAGCCACTTCTTGAAATGTAGTCGTCGATTGACACGAACGGCATGTTGAGTGAGCTAAAGGCCTCTTCGAGGAGAGTATCGTAGTTGAAAGTAACGAGGCACACGGGTTCACCTCTTCTCTGCCGGTCAATCTGGCCGAGGAGAGGCCGGTAGGTTGTATGTGATTTGATACTTCGGTTCCACTCCGCTTGGCATTCGCTGATTGTCCATTGCAGATAGAATTGCACAGCAAGTAACTGCCGCTTGCCTTCAGGGTAGTCAGCTGCCTGTTCGCTCAGTTTCTTAAGCTGTTGCTCGACCGACATTTCTGTTGGCCGACTTCGAAGCTCATTGAGGACTAGTTGACATTTTGAAATCTTTTCTGCAGCGTTCGCAAAGATACCTCTTAAATCAAATAGCTCGTTAGCGAGCGGAGGACGAAAAGCGCGTAGCTGAATAACTAATCCGTCTCTATCTACCGCTTGTACGGAGGGAGAGTAGTCCATGGATGAGTCGTATGAGGCTCCCGCACCGAAAACAACCAATAGCATGAATTTCCCCGTCTTTGATGTGTCTCTATTGCTCAATAAGGCTTCGAGGCGGATTCCGTTTCCTTCCTTCATGCGGCCACATGCAAGATCGAGAATACCATGAACCAATCTGGAGACTGGTCAATTACAAGTAACCTAAACTGCTTCTCCCTGGAGAAAACACCGCAAGTCATAATTCGCGAACACGCGGAACGCGCCTGGTAGCGGCGGAAAAATCATCTAGAGTCAGCGAGTTTGTAGAGATCGTACAACACTCGACCAGCGATTACCGTGACGGCAGCCATCACTCCCCACACCACAGGCTGCAATGGTCCATTTAGGGTCAGAGCTACGGACGCAACGAAACCTAACATCGCAAATACTAGCAACACGATCGCAATGAGTGGAAAGTTCCCGCGCCAAAATCCTTCAGTCGACCGTCTTATCTCCTCAATTCCCGCGATTCTTCCATCGATTCTAAACGATTTGGGTTCGTATTGACTGACGATTGCCTTCAGATTAAATGAGTCTCGGGGATTAAGCAAAAGCGGCTTGATGCTGATGCTTCCGATCTCCGTTAAAATCTGTGGCTTAAGCGACTCTCGCTTTTTCGCTGAGACGTCGGCGATCAGAACGTGCGCTTCCTTCCCAAGTCTAATGTATAAAGGCCCTTCAAAGTCGGTCTGTGTTATTGGGGTGTTTCCATCGTTCACAAACTTAACCACTAAGAGATAGGCGTCTTTGATAGGTTTCGAGTCGAAGAAGATCTGCAATCGACCCTCTAGTTCTTCCTGTCTTCTGAGTAAGGCGGTTTCTGACAACAGGTCGCCACTAAGTGATTTCTTTCTTCTTTGCGTTCTAGATAGAATCACAGCTACAATAATTGCCGCTACTCCTACAATTACGGGCGGGCTGAAAAACGAAAGGACCACTTGCGGGAATGAATTTAGTCCAGCCGTGGACGATGCGTTTGTTTCACTCGTCAGGTATTGCGTGGTAACGATGATGAATGAGTACGTGAAAGCTTGCCACCCTTCGAGTGCAAAGGTGACTGTATTCGTGAATGTCGGCGTTGATTGCGCTTGAACAATGGCCTGCGTGACGGTTCTCGTTCGGAGTTCGTAAACCACAGTCGAATTGGTAACGGTGACGACGTTCGTCATAGCATCCGCATTCATAGCGCGTATGTTTGACGCCGCGGAAACGAACGACGCACAGGCAATCCCCAAAAGCAAAGCGGAAAGCAATGCCGCGCGGAACATGTTTCCACAAATTGAGTGCCGAACACTTGGGCTCTTAACACTTTCCGAAGAATACGGGTAACGAAGCGACCTTCTAATGTTACGAGTAGCCTAAACCGCTTCTTGCGGAAGAAAGACCGCAAGTCATAATTCGCGAACAGGCAGAACAATGATCCATGTTTTCCAATCCTCCTCCGGCTCCGGTCATGTTTTGTTTTGTTTGCGGAAGCCTAATGAATTACAATCCTACCACGGCGGCCGTTTACTGCCCTCGCTGTCGAAATTGGGGATGGCGGATCGGACCGTATCCCCCGATTGGTCTCTTCTCGACTCAATGCCGTCAATGTAGACGGCCTTTGGGTGAAATAGACAATTTCTGTCGATATTGTGGTATGCGCCGAAGCTAATTCGGTGCGTTATGCTTGGCTAATGCGACGGACAAGTGGACGAGGCCGATAGCTGTAATAGCTCTTATCATGAGCGCTGCTGGACTTGGTTTCACCATAGGGTACAACTGGCTCATGTGGAAAAGTTACTATCAGCCAAACCTGCAACTACAAGAGGAGCAGGCTCTCAAGAGGCCCATCCTGATTCTCAGCGTCTATCCCTCAACCGACTTCAACATGACGGTAGGCTTTGGGAATTTCATCATTAAGAATACTACCTATCGACTCAACCCCGGTTCGAACGTAACCTTTCACATCTTCCTTTCTAACGTCGGCAATTCACCAACCGTTGCCACAGACCTTCTCTTCCAATATTATACCCCTAATGCGGGCGGAGAATCTGCTAGTGTGCTAAACGCCACGATTCTCAAACCTGGCGACTCACATGAATGGGTGCTGCCCTTTACTGTACCGAGCGGTCTTATCCGAACCAGTCTGACTGCCCAGTTTGCAATCGTAACAACCGACGGCATCGTGATGAAAGTGGTTCACTATAATATTGCTCCATGCTGCTAGAAGATAGCGGGCGTCGTAGAACGACGACGAGAGAACCTGTTAGGCTAGAACTTTCAAATCGACGCTACCCTTGCACTCCCTTCCATCTTCGAGATCCGCCGTATAGCGGTGGTGAACCCAAGACTCGGCGAGTGAGAGGTCTTCTCTCAAGCTTCTTGGTTCGTTTCATGAGGTCACGAATCTTGAACATCTTGTGGCAGTGTGGGCATTGTCTTTTGGAGTTCGGTGTCTCACGTTGGTCAGGAAGCGTGAGGGGCGGATCTCTGCGTCTTCCCATCGCAGCCAAACAGTATGGACAGAAATAGAATGTGAGGGTGACGAGAGGCATTCGCGTGCTGGCTGTCTCTGGCTCCATGGGTGCAGGGCGCCTAACCGAACTAATTTCCTATATAGATTTCAATAGTTAAAGCCATATTAGTATTCAATCTTGAAACTCTCCCGACCTGACATTGCCAGAAAAGATTCTCGTGTGTGACCCTATTCACGAAGACGGAATTGCGATGCTGAAGAGCTCAGGGTATGACGTGAGAGTCGAAACTAGTCTCACGCCTGAGCAATTGCTGAATGTCATTCCGGAATTTGACGCTATAATAGTGCGCGGCCGTACAAAGGTAACCGACGCCGTGATAAGTGCAGGCACCAGATTACGTGCCGTAGCACGGTCCGGAGTCGGCCTTGACAATATCGACCTCCAATCGGCACGAAACCGGTCCATCCAAATCATCTCCACTCCAGCGGCTCCGACCACAAGCGTGGCAGAACTAACTGTCGGATTAGCGCTAGCAGTTCTTCGAAAGATCGCGGTCGCCGATAGCGCGATGAAGCAAGGCCGATGGACGAAATCAGAACTGACGGGGCATGAAGTCAAAGGAAAGACAGTAGGTGTAGTTGGCGCCGCTGGCCGAATCGGCCTAGAGGTCGCTCGGATATGCCTCCAGGGTTTCGGAGCGAAAGTGATCGGTTACGATGTGTTAGACTTGACTGAGAAGGCTAGAAGCCTAGGCTTCCGCGCGGTAAGCGGGCTTGAAGACTTGCTTAAGGAATCAGATATCATCACGATCCACGTGCCTTACTTCCCCTCAACCCATCATCTCATAGATCCGAAAGCAATGTCTATGATGAAGCAAGGCGCGATCATAATCAACCCGTCTCGCGGAGACATCGTAGACGGAGAAGCACTTCTTAACAACCTGCGGGCGGGCAAACTGTCAGGCGCGGGGCTAGACGTGTTCCACAAGGAGCCACCGGTTGACCAGTGGGAAAAAGACCTCACGAAATTACCTAACGTAGTATGCACCCCGCACATCGGCGCACAGACAATGGAATGCCAGAGGTTAGAGAGCACGATGGTGGCAGAGGAACTCATTCGCACCCTCAAGAGCTGATTCTCATGGCAGCCTCATTTAGCGATTTTCAGAAACTCACATTCAAAGTTGGCAAGATCACCGCCGCCGAGAGAATACCGAACATGAAGAAGATTCTGAAGGTACAGGTCGACATAGGCGGGAGAACGGCCCAAGCGATCGTCGGCGGAGCTGAGTTCTATGAACCATCGAGCTTTCTCGGAAAACAAGTGGTAGTCCTAACGAATATGGAGCCTAAACTAATTGCTGGAGTGAAGTCTGAAGTCATGCTTCTCGCTGCCGATCTTAATGGTAAACCACTTTGGGTGACGGTTAGTGAGGAAGCTCCGCCCGGAACCATTGTCCGGTAGGAAAAGAATCTGAGACTCAGTTTCTTTGAACTCTTAAATACCATACGACGTTCTGCTTCCGCTAAACGTTGAATTGAGACGGACAGTGCTGATCATTGCGACGCATTGGAATATTGATACTAGCGGTCTTCCTTCTGTCAACCCTCTACGTGCCAGCGTCGGCCTCCAACGTAGCCGTATCGGTTCAGGGGCAACAGGTGCATGCAACTTTATCGCTTACCCTAATCCAAAACGTCACGGCACTACCTAATTTGGCAACCACGATCGAATCCTCTTCGAATTCCAACGTATCCTCGGCGTTCGCGCAGGCTCTAAGAAGCGCCGACCCGTCCGCCTCGCCTTCAAATCTAAGCGTTGGGCTTACCTCTACGCAGAGCGACCTGAACCTGACTTGCACCATGGACGTTTTGGGAGTCTCGCAACGGAACGGCGATATCCTGAGCGTCAACGTGACTTGGTTACCCTTTGTCGTTAGGTCGGATTTGCGCGCTCAGGACCTCAGTTTCAACACTATCGGAGATAGATACCTTAGATCTGTGGTCACAAATTACGCCAATGCTAGCCGCTTCGTTGGGCTTCCCAACGCCACCATAACCGGAGTGACGTTTTTCGCAAACGGAACATCGGTTGGCCCTGAGGCGGCCCAAAACTATGTCGGAAACTTCACGATGTTAGATTTCAGCCCGCTCAATCCTAACCTGAACCAGTGGAATCGAACGTACACCCTCAATAACAACACCACGACGTGGCGTTACTTCCCATCGAAGATCCTTAACTTCGACATGCGGATTGAACGAAAGACCGCTACGAGCGACTACGTCGCTACCTACGGATATGACGCGGCTATCTCGGTGCCGGGTGTGGGACGCGCACAGGGAAACATGATTCTTGTCGAAGTCGGAACGGGACATGCAGAATGGGTAATGTCGGCGATAGTTATCCTAGCGTTCGCCTCAGCAATATTCGTCCAAATACGCTATAGAAACAGGAAGCGAATCACTAAGTTCCAGAAAAAATAGTCGATTAGCCGCGCACTCTTTCCTTTGCAACCTTCTCTAACTCGGCGGTATCGAAAATTCCCTTAAAGTGTTCCTTCAAGATCCCTAAGTATAGGGCTACTTCGTCGTCGCTCATGTACTGAAACATGTAATCTCCACGGTAGGGTGAGGGTTCGCCATCCCTTGAGATGTACTCGATGTGCATCAGAGGGTCGCCTCGTTTGATGGTTATCGGTTGGCGGCTGTTATTCAAGTTCACCAGCTCTAACGCCAATCGTCCCACGAAGCCGCTGTGAACTTTCGCCGCGTTGAGGAAGGACAGGCCCATTCTTCCGTACTTACTCTTAGCGGTCAAGTGAGAAACGAAGTTAGGGGGAGTGAAGACGACTTCGTACGAGATGACGTTTCTATGCTCCAGGTAGTGTAGGGTTGTTTCGTCACGCACCGTGAGCACGTAACCGTCTCCGTCCAACAGTGCGTAATCGAAAGGATACACGCATTTGTAGGTCTGAATAAGTTTGGTTATCTGCTCTCTGCCCGCTACACCCAATTGACAAACCCCAAGAAGTATCTGGCACCTTACTATTTCTGCGTTGGCATTTCCTAGTCTCAGGTACTTAGCGTGGCGTTCAAGGTTCCCGTGAAGTACTCGGAGTTCGCGATTAGATTCTCTTGCGGAGAGATCGTAACGAGGATTTTTGTTGTCGTCGCGGCGCCTACCGTAAAGTCAATGGGTCCCTCGATTTCTGGCGAGGCGATGCCAAGGCTAGTGGTGGTCTTGTTGAAGACCCAAGTCGCGTTCGATACTTGTACCCGGATCGCGTCATAGTCTCCGGACGCGATCTGCCCGGCCCCCAACAACTTCGAGTTTTGCAACGATACTAAATCTGCGCTTACGGATTGGTTAGAAACAGTCACCCAGCCCGCTCCGGTTGGTTGACCTTTTTGGTGTGCCCAAACGGGACCAATGGTTACGTACACATGGTCCGCCCTGCTTACCTTCGCCGACGTTAGTGAAACCGAAACCGTTCCCACCGACACAGCAGGGTAGACTAGAATGGCTATCAACACAACCGCCGAGATAGCAGCTACTATTTGCTTTGAATTCACTGGAAATCAGCGCCGCGTATACCCGCCCGTTTTCTTAAAAGCGCATTGGATTGGTTCAAATTCAATACCCCCAGGTCACTGGTAGCCGTTGACGACCGGAGCCTTGCAAGCTCCATGGCAGCCTGTGCCACTTCTTATAAGAATCTGCTCATTCGGAGGTTCGATAGAGAGCAATTGGAATTAGGCGAGATCGCTTCAGGTCAGCCAAAGACAGATCTGCAGTTCCTGCGAAGCATGGATGCTCAAGAAAGTCAAGCCAGAGTAATCAAGGTGGTCCAAGAAAAACGAACACACGCTTACCTAATCCTGGATCAAACTATCTTTCATCCTAAGGGCGGAGGACAGCCGTCTGACCGAGGGACGATTCACTCTGACGAATATGAAGTCACGGTCAAGAAAGCAATTCAGTACAAGAGCGTAGTGATTCACTGGGCAAAGCTGATTCGGGGAACTCCAACTGAAGGAGAAGCTACTTGCACCATTGAATGGCCTTACCGGTACATGGTCATGCGGAGGCATACGGCTGCGCACCTACTCGACCATTGCTTGGCAGAGGCCACGGGAAAGAGAGTGCAGACTATCGATTCATGGCTGGACGAACCTTGTTATGTCGGGTATACGGGTAGTGCCCCTTCGGCGGAAGCATTGCGTGCTGCAGAGGCTCTCGCCAACCGAATGATTGCCAAGGGCGCCGTAGTGAGCATCAGTGTTCTCTCACCTCAGGACGCAAAAGAAATGCTTCAGAATGCCCCGAACTATGAAAGACTCCCTGACCTTTCAGAGGTAAGAACGGTAACCATTGAGGGGTGTCAACCGATTCCTTGCGGCGGAACTCACGTCAAGAACCTCCTTGACGTTGGCGGAGTTTCCATCGCAAGAGCCGAACCGCTAACAACCGACTCCTATAGGTTGCATTTCTCAGTCAACGAGAACGTTTCCTCTTCCTAACCTTACGCACCTTTCTTACCTTTCTTATCGTACGCCCGAACCTTTTGAGTACAATTGGCGCCGCACGCTCCACGAGCAGCCGTTTGCCCGAAACTCGAACGTAAAGCCTCAGGCTTCCCTTTGCAAACGGAAAGCTTGAATCCGTCGTAAGCTTGGTTGGTAGGTAAATCCGCGGCGAATCGTAAACCCGGCCATCGGGCATCCTTTTCTTTGTTACAACGAAACTCGCAACTGCTTCCTTCATCTACGACACTTCGGGTTCAATTTCCGTAGGTAATTCCGACGGAAACCGGTTTAGTACTTATGGCAATCAACCAGTCAATTTCGAGCAAGCAAAACATGTGATCAAGCGGCTCCTGCGATAACGTTTAAAGGAGAATTGACAGGACCGCTCAACAGTTGTAGGCAACCCGAATGATACATGTGAACATATTCGTGACCAGCATGTCGGCCGAGCGACTATGGGAAATCGACCGACCAATGCCCGCCCAGGTACAAATTGGAGTAAATATCAACATGCTTGATATCGACCAGAAACCCGATGGAAGTCTAGACGCTCCTTTCGTGTTTACGGTTGCCTTCACACCGGCAATTGCTCAGATTAGCATTAAGGGGAAGGCCAAGATTTCGGGAGACGCGGAGGATATTAGAAGAATAGTTGAGGAACACAGAGCGAACAAGACCCCGCCAGTGCAGCTTGTTCAGGCGGTCTCAAATGCGGCGATGGCGGATGCCATTCTGATCTCCAGAAGCCTCAATGTCCCGCCGCCGCTGCCGCCGATTCCCCAGCCGCAGACGAGTAAGCCCGATTCTAGGTATACAGCCTAGGTCCAAAAAAGTGGAGCATCCGGTGACGCTCCAATTTATTGGAGCATTAATTTGCTTCCTTGGCCACGAGGTAGTTGTCCCAGTACGACGCCAAATCTCTCAATCGATTAGCGAACTGCACACTAAGTTTTGTCGGTTCATTCCTGAACTTCTTCTCCAGCAGACCGCTCCGAAGCATTGCCTTGTATGTATCGCTCAACGTTTGGGCGCTGACTTTGATCCTTGCGATTACCTTGTGGTGAAGATCTCTGAGGTACATAGGTTTCTTTTCTTCGACGAGGATCGAAATTATCGCTTTAGCAACTCCTTGTTTCTTCACGCTGTGAGGAAATAGAATCGCGCAAAAACTGTCAAGATCGACAATCTGATTCAAAGTTGAGTGTTTGTCAATCTTAGGGAAGACCCACACCCACCTTCTTTGTCGCTCGGCGTAGTAGTCCTCACGTGGGATCTTTCCTATCCTAGGTCGCTCAAACACAGTCAAAGATCGTGCTCTGTTCGCCATCGGAGATTCCTATTTACGCAGAACGTCTGAAGAAGAAAGCAGTTCAGAACACAAAGCCAGAAAGAAACTCGCGCGATACTAGACGATTTGCCGAAAACGATTCAATTCTGATACATATCGCGGTATGGGGATTTCTGTAGTTGGCAATCAATCTCTGAAGGGTCTAAGAATTGGGGTCCCCTGGCGGTAAAGAAGCCCCATCCCCCATCAACGACGCTTCGAAGATCACGAATTCTAATACCCCTAAGAAAAGGTCACTCCTTCCGCTTCTTGGGTGCAGGACCCCTAGGTTTCCGCTAACGAAAACTTCGCGAGTTGACTTCAGGTTTGACGGAGCTTTCCCGCGTAAACCTCTGTCCAGTACAGGAACTCCACCGTGCCATTTTTTTCATAACGGTCGAACAATTCTCTCGCTCTACCAATCAAATCCTGATACAGCTCTTGACCTGGAAGGGGAGAGTACGAGGCAGACATTAGTCTCCCGGCTAGCCCATCGAAGTCGAGCCGTTGCGAATTCTCCAGTTTCACGGCTTCGCACCTTCCCAGAAATTCGGTGACCGCGCTATCCGTGAAATCTTCATGCTTAACCCGGTTCTTCCTGTGGCCAGCGATCCATGCCACAAGGCTGTCGTATGCTTGAAGGAAGGGTGTCGAAGTCTTCCTTGTGTTCCAAATTAGAACTACCCAACCATTCAGCCGCAAGATTCGGCGAAACTCAAGGTTAGTCGGTTCCGGTTGAAACCAGTGGAAGGATTGGGCCGCGATTATAAAGTCGACACTATCGTTCGGGAGGGTAGTCGATTCGGCGGACGCGTTGATACTCTTGAATGTTGGATAGCCTGATAGCCGTGCTTCGGCTGTCATGCGCATGTCATGGTTTGGCTCAATTGCGAGAACGGTGTTACCGTTCTTGAGTAAGAGCTCAGTTAGAATCCCTGTTCCCGAACCAATGTCCGCCACCACCGATCGCGGTGAAAGCGAGAGCGTTTCTCGCAAATAGGTGAGTAAAGTCTCCGGATACTTGGGGCGGTACACGTCGTAGTATTCGGCCCTCCCCGAGAATCTTCGTCTTGGATCTACTTCCAACGAGTGCTCCCCCCTCTTAGGCGGGGGTCATGTCACCAAAAGGTAAAGGCGGGTAGACGGGTCGAGCTTTCGCTCCAGATTCATTCCTTCGTAGGCGTGCAAGACGACTTCAAAAGTGACATCTACAATACAGCCCGGCATCAAGTGCCCCCCGTACATTCTCCCCTGTTTGTCAGCCAATGAAATGTGAGCATGAACAAACGGCGAGTGCTCCTTAGTAGCCACGTTCCCGATGCAAGAGCAGACCTCAAGCGGACCCTTACACGAGATCGTGGAATATCGCCCGTCTCCAACGAAGAACCCTACTTCAGCCTTCTCAACGTTACCGATTGCACTGAAACTGCCACTAGACACGCGGTTGTCTCGTACAAGTTGATTCAAGCTTTCCAACACGTCATCGCCCTTTCGGAAGCGACGGACTATCACTCGCCCCATCTCATCTGCGCACAAACTTAGCCACCAGGGATCGGCAGCGACTCTCCAATGGATATTAAGAGCTTGGTCACCGCTCCCAGCACACTGCCGAATCGCTGAGGGCACACAAGTTGTCGCAGCGACTCTGATGCAACGAACGAGGGATGGTTCAATCAACTCGTCAAGGCACCGTCCAAAAAATCGAATCGTTCATTTGTCATGCGGTTTTCCCGAACACGCCGTTCTCCGAAGAATTGACGGAGACGGAAATTCAGGTTCAAAAGCCGACGGAAATTGAGACGGACTCCTCAATTCGCCGCGAGGCAAGAAAATTGACGCCAGTGGGCTTGAGGGAAACAAAATAAGAAATTTGGATAAAACGCCAAAGCAGGCAAGGTGCGCAGCGAATCAGCGGCCAATGTGGGCGTGAGACTTGAACCGCCAGTGGAGCAGTCATAGCCCCCGGTTTGGACACTTTCAGCGCCCTCTGAGGAGTGGCCTACCCGCGGGGTTTTTTCTACAGAATGAACGACTGGAACGTTCGGCAGGAAATATCTAGAAGGAGACTTATTACATGAGTAATCGGATAATTCCCGACAGGGTTAGGCGGCAGAAGAGAAGTTTCACGATGGAGAGCTATAGAAGTTAGCAATGAGGTGAGGATCCTTGGAGCAAGCGACTCGATGCGTAATCTGCGGTCAAAGACTCCCCTACCTCTTCGGTCGCCCTAGAAAGCTGTGCGGAAACAAATCGTGTTACTTAGAGTGGAAGAGGCGGCGCTACGCAAACCTCCAATTAATCACACGTAGCCGAAGGTTGTCAGCGGCCGATTTTGAGTATGCTGAGCCTATCTGTATCTGTGGTGGCGATAAATTCGCTTGGACCATGGACGGGGTATTTTGCCTCAAATGCGGGTTGCAAGAGCCGCTTTTCTCGCTCGAAGCTTGGATACCGGCCGAATTCGCTCCCAAGCCCCTTTGCACGTGCACTACCATCTGTAAGCAATCCCCAGCCTACAAGCTATGGGCGCACGTGTGAGCAACCGACTTTCTGCCCACCAGAACGCGTATTATATGAAGTTCTAGGGTAGTTTTCTGCGGGACGAGAAGTTAGGTTCTGCGTCGGTCTGTTCAAAAACTGTTGAACATAAATTACGGTGTTCGACTCGTTCGAACTCGCCTCCGACGCGCTCGGACAAGCCGCCCTCGTCGATCGATCATACCGCGCCTTATGCGAGTTGATGATATTGGTCGATGGTCATCCGCAAGCAAGAGATCGATGGGGACTATTTCGAGAGGTTTCAGTCCCTTCGCTTTCCTTTCTGCGTTTATCTCGTAAGCAGTGCCGATTGTTCGCCTGCTAACGATCAGGGCGTTGATTCTCGAAGACTCCACCGTCGGCCCATAGCGATTATCGAGAGGAACTATTCTCGCGCGAGGCAGTACTCGCCATTTACCGAGCAGGCGTTCCAAATCCACTTTTCTCCTTGGGTAGGGGTCGACCTTATGCGGTTTATGCAATGACCGGGCAAATTCGTCACTCGTTACTCCTATCATAACCTTCCGACCAACCGCGAATGCCTTTCGTAACAACTCTTTATGGCCGCTATGGAGTACGTCGAAAGTTCCACCCATGGCGACAACTTCGTAGACCCTGTGACGCTTCCTATCACTGTCCATGGTCATTTCTGACTGCCTTCGTACGTCATCCTTGTAGCGCAACGGAGCGTGCTCTTCAGGATGCGGATTTAGCGCTTTGCCCATTTAGTTAGTAACCGAACTCCTTGATTCTCGATGTTGGATACGAACACTTTCGACCGTGGAAACACCGATCGCACAGTCTTGACAATTTTCGCCGCCTTCGAATCCTCCACTACCGCGTGCGCTGCTTCGCCGATCATGTTCTGCGCGGCACCGATTGCTCCTGCCGATATCATGGTGGAAATTAGGCGCGTGACTCTTGGTGTTTCAAAACCTGACTGCTTGCCGAATTTTCTTGATTCCGCCAGAAATACCGGTAGCGTTGGATTCAAGCTGATCGCCCTAAGGGCGGCACGCGCCGCCGCACCGGACCCCGTGCGTGCACCATTCTTGGCCAGTACGTCTCTCGTCTGAATCGAGCCTAGATATGCGCACACGACCGAGTGATTACGCGGAAAACGCAGTCGATCGATCACGCCTATGCCTGGAGCACCTGGCTCCTTCACGAGAACGAAACCGCCACAAACGAGAGCCGAAACGGTGCCCAGCCCAGTCCCGTTCAACACCTCAGCCACGTGGGCCGCTCGTCCAATATCGTTAAGGCTCACGGGCAGACCAGCGGCCTCGGATAATGCGAGGCACGAAGCAAGTGTTCCAGCGGCACTTGTGCCAAAGCCCGCAGCAATTGGAACCCTCACTCCAATCTCTGCAACCACATCTAGGGAAACGTGGTTATTTTTGGTCAGTTGTTCGATGGCCGAATGAGTTGTATAAGCATCTGGTCTCGGTTCTGAGTTAATCCATATTTCTATTCGCGTGTGACTGCGCTTTCTTACGGTTACTCGCGCAGTGACCCCCCGCGCGAGTACGAACCCTCCGCCCCTCGCGCCAATTCTAGCGGGTTGGGTGAGTGGATTGCCGTATTTGTCGCTTCTGCAAATCTCGAAAAGACTGGAAATGCCAGCTGGGCAGAAAGCTTCCGAGACTGGCAAGGGTGTTCGCATCGATGGGGCTTATTTCATCTGACGCCGGCTCATTCCTCGAAGGCTTGGAAAGGCGGAGCGGCAGGCCGCCGCAACCGGAGGCGTTAGTATGATCATGAACGGAATCTCGGTGAAATAACTCGAGCCGCCAACGACGTACATGAATGCAGTACCCAAAGGTTTTGTACCAAGCCCGACGGCCACTGGTAGGCCGAAAATGGCGCTGTAAACGACGATTCCAACCCCGATTATTGCCGTGCCAATTCCTAGTCCGACTGATGCTGCGGCTTCGAAGTCAGCCCACTTGTTGCGCGCCAAGAATAGGCCAAGAATGACCAAGATGACGATGACGCTAACCAGGACGACGTCGAGAGGCAGCGTTAATGCGCCGGACAGTAAGTAGAGCCCATAGACTAATGCGACCGCGTAAATCGGGATAACGGCGATACTGATTCCGACGATCAAGCGCCTTGTCATGTTCTTAAAATCGTGGTTGGTTAGCCACCCTATGACAAAGAAGCCAACAAAATTCGACGGAACGCCGACGAGCAAACTCAAAAGTGCGTCATGATGGCCATAGATAACGTCCGAAATGAAAATCCCAATTGCAGCCCCCACGCCGCCAACCCAAGGACCGAACAATACACTGAAAACAGCCGGGGCGAAAACCTGAGGCCAAAACCGTACACCGAAGATTAGAAGCGGAAATACGGTCCACAAAGCACCAATTCCCGCATATACCGACGCGTTTACCGCGGTCAAAACCAATTTCAGCGAAAGAGACGCGGATGCCTTCAAATGCATTCGCTATGCAAGCCACCTACGGGCTATTCTAATCTTATCCCGACTTTTCTGCTGCCCAACTTTGGCGTCCCGAGGAGGCGAAATGTTAAGATAGCAACCGCTTGTTCGCTTGTTCTGGTAGCCCGGTGGTGTAGTGGTCAAACCACTAAGTTGGGACTACGCATAGCATTGGCGCCAGAAGACTGCCACTAGACGGCTCTGGATCCCCTCACCAGAGGAGAAACCTGCCGACAGGAGTTCGAATGGAAACGGATTACCCCCGAACATCTCCTCCGGGCTACCAATTACGCATATCTTAAACGCCTGACTAAGTGCAGGGCCCAGCTTGATCTCCTTTCTTTTGTGACAACAGGGATAGCGTTTATCACTTCGTTATAGTTCAAACACGAAAGAACGAATTTGCTGGTCATCGTGAATTTATCTTGCAAAGATTCATCGTTCCCTGCCGACGCTTTATCAGCGATTGACGCGGCACTGGCCGCTAACGGATTGAGGAAGCAGGTCCGGTCCGCCGTGGTTCCGGGCAAGGAATTTGCGACAACGTATGACGGCCCAACTATCGGAAAGAAAAAAGTCGAAGATATTGTGGCTCCTCTTGCGGAACGGTACGGCGTCGGATTCATGGTCGATATCGAAGAGTCGGTTAGCTTTCCGTGAGCGTCCCCTGTACTATCTCAAGTTCATCGGGTTCAAATTGAGTACCGACACGGTTTAGCGACCAGACGCCGATGTCATAAGCTTCGCCGGCCTGAAGTGATAGAACAAGATAAGTAAAGTTCGGCCATGCATACTCCAAATCAACCCGGGACGGCGCAACTGGTGCATCCGGGTGTGAATGGTATACGCCGAACAACTGGGAATCAGTGCGGCGTGCCTCCTCGCTGGCGCGAACTAATTGAAGTGGAGCTATGCTGTACCGCCTTAGTCTTGAGGGTTTAGCTGCGTCCTGTGCCGCCAGTACACGTCGCACTATTCTTCGATCAAGACTCGTCCCGATAAGAAACCCGCAGCACTCCTCCGGATACGTTTGTTTAGCATGCGCGATGATGAACAGTAGCTGATCGGTCGGTAGCAGTACTATCAATTTCAAAAGAGCATGCAGACTGACGTATTTGAGTTCTTAGCATAAGCTCTCGTCGTCCACCTGAACGCGCTAAGATTATCGTCCCTGCCAATTGAATTATCGCGTTAAGTTGCTAATTTCCGGCAGTTCACTTTCACTGTACTCAGCTGCGTCACGTTTGCCTTGACGGATTATATCTTCAGCTTGCGTACGCCAGTTCGCAAGCTAGTTTGAATGGTGAAATGCCCGTTGCTTGAAGGATTAGCCAAAATAATTTTACCGAGCCGAGGAGATCGAAGCAAAACCGGTATTTTGTACATTCCCGCCGATATCGTAAAAGACTCTTCCTTTCCGTTCAGTCCCGATCAGGAAGTGCTCGTTCGCATCGACGGCAGAAAACTTGTCGTAGAAGGAGCCGCATTGGTTTGAACGTTGACAATTATAGAAGTAGCTACACTTTCGCGATGGACTTCGGTACAAGCGACTTCAAATTTGGTCCGATAACACTCGGTGAACAGCCAAGAATCGTGAACAACCGAGGATACTTTCCCGACAAGAACTCGGTGATGTACAAGGCGTTCGAAGCCACCTCCGATATCATAGTGGGGGATGACGTACCGCTTTACTTGCAATCCGCCGAAGACTTGTCAAGCCGACTAATCTATCCCATGCGTAACGGAATGATAGAGAGGAATGACGACCAAGCGTGGCGCGTAGTAGAAACCCTGACCTCATACGGATTAGAGGCGTTCAAGCCGCATCCTACCAATGGCTTCCAAGGATACTATGTTGTCGCTTCTCTCTCCTCGGTCTCTCCTCGGTACATGTACGAGAGATTAATGTCGGCTTTCCTGCACAGCAACCAGGGCATGATTCGAGCGGTTACGGTGATTCCCCAGCCCTTCGCCGTAGCCATAGGACACGGAGTGACCACTTGCGTTGTGATTGAATCCGGCCACGGTAACAGCCAGATCTGTCCTATTTCCAAGTACCCGATACGAGCCGCCCAGGTGGCGTTGAACCGCGGAGGCGGCGACGCTAACGCGATAACTTCTGAAATACTCAAGGACGCTGGCTACGGCGACCTTGCGAATGAAGAAGCGGTCGTTAGAAAAGTTAAGGAAAGCATTGGGCTGGTTCCGGCAGACCTAGATCGTGCAATTGAGGAAGCCAGACGATCGCCGCGCAAGGTCAAAGCGAGATACAGGGTGCCCGGGACGCGGGTGGAGATTGATCTTGACAAAGATTCTTGGACGAGATTCCTAATCGGCGAGTACGTCTTTAACCCCAATCACGAACTCTTCGAGAGCTACTTCAATAGGGGGATGCCCAAGCCGCGAGATGTGAAGATGGGCGACACCGTCTTCAAAGGTATGCTTGATTTCGGAGAGGCAATTGCGGCCTCCGTGGAACGATGCCCGGTGGAGCTGCAACCTCTCCTTTACAGGGAAGTGCTTCTCTCGGGCGGGAATTTCAGTTGGGCAGTTCCAGCAAAACTAGAGGACCTAGCTGTGGATGCTCCGACCAAAGTCAAGCTGCTGCTTCGGGACAGAGGTATCAAGAACGTCTCCGTAAGGATGACGACCGCTCCGCAATTCTCTGTCTGGCACGGATGTATAATCTACGGTTTCGCGGTTCCCGAGAATTACGAATGGGATTGGCAGCGCCTTGAAGGATGGATGAAAGTTCCAAACTAGGCTACCGATCGATGAACGAGTTATCCACTACTTCCTTGCAATGGGCGCGGAGTTAACAGGCAACGGGAATAAGGAACAAGGGCTTTCGTTCCAACTCGGTCGGGAGAAAGCCCACGTTCTTGTTCTCAAACCGGAGGAGCTTGCGCAACGAAATGCCATATTGGATGCGATACTCAACCTCTCAGCGTTGAGGTACACGTATCAGTTAGTATACCTGGCGGCGCCGCGTCTGTTTGGCGCAAGCGTTGATGCAATGATGTTCAGATCTCGCGGGATTGGACTATTGTTCTATGACGAACGCAGAATCGATGAAGCCGTTCCCGCGCAGTCCCTACAACCCGAGCAAGCCACCGCACGTTCACCGGATGACGACAAGGCTGTCGTAACGGAACTTGCAACATTAAGGACCATGTACGTTGAGATGGAGCGGACGATCAATCAGCTGCGTGATGACTTGTCAAGCCTCCACAATCCGCGCCCCGTACGTGAGGAACCTAGGATTCTGCCGGCCACAGAAGTGATTACCACCCCTCCCAGCTTTCATCAAGACCGCATTAACGTGGGAGAACTACCGTCCTATTTCGTGAATAACCCATGGCTAGACGTACTCGCTAAGCGTGGCAGCGGAGAGCGTGAACGAATTGCCGGCTGACTTCATAGTGCGAATTCCGATCAGAAAAATCACAGTAGTGATCGACACCCAGGATGCGTTAACTCCCGAGATGTCGCTCGACGATTTCCGGCATATGTTTGCGTGTGATCCCGACCCAACAAGGTATCGCCTTGTCAACATTGAGGTCATAACCTCGCCCGACGACCAACAACCGATGCTAGTTTCTGAATGTGGTCGGTACGGTCGATTTGTAAGGAGAGAAGGAGAAAATGTCTACGTCCGCAGGACGATAGGGTAGCCCTTTCACGAATCGAACGGTAACCAGAAAAGTGACCCTTAGGATAAGGCAATCTTGTTGATCTGAGACATACTAGCACCGAAATGGCAAGAAATCGAGTGGTTTAACATCATTTCAGGGCAGAAATGCTAAAATTCGACGCAAGTTTTATATACGTTTCGATGGTAGTTATTATAGATTTCGGGCCGGATGATCCTGGGCAAGAACCACGGCGTTCTACTGGGGAAATGTGGTCCGAGCGGAAAGCATGAAGGAGATGGAAGAGAAAATGAGTACGAATGCAACAACGAGAAAGGTAGGAAAGCTAACAAACTGCCCCGAATGTGGCAGCACAGACTTAGTAGAAGACTACGACGTTGGCGAAATCACCTGCCATAACTGCGGGCTAGTCATCAGCGAGCATGCGCTGAACCAAGGACCAGAATGGCGGGCGTTCACGAAAGAGGAGAAAGATGAGCGCGGACGAGTAGGCATCCCAACATCATTCTCAATCCATGACAAAGGACTCTCAACCGTTATCGACAGGGTCAATAGAGACGCATACGGCCGTCAATTACCTCTAGCGACTAGGCTTGAAATGCTCCGCTTGAGGAAGTGGCAGATCCGCACACGCGTCCATTCCTCCGCAGACAGAAACCTCGCCCAAGCCATGGCTGAGCTCGATCGGTTAACCGATATGCTCCACATACCCGCGTCGATAAAGGAGCGAGCAGCCATCGTCTACCGTAAAGCCCTTGACAACGGCTTGGTTAGAGGACGCTCGATCGCCGCCATTGCCGCCGCATCACTCTATGCGGCATGCAGAATGTCTGAGACACCCAGAACTCTCAAAGACGTGTCAGCCGCGAGCAGAATCCGCAAGAAGGACGTTGCTCGATGCTATCGACTCTTAATCAGAGAACTGGACCTACGCATGCCAGTCGAAGACCCAGTGAAATGCATTTCAAAGATCGCGACAAAGGTCGAAATATCGATGCCAACCCAGCAACGAGCAATCAAAATCATTAACGAAGCTAAGCGGAAGGGCATCGTGGCAGGAAAAGACCCCATGGGCCTAGCTGCAGCTTCCCTCTACGTCGCTTGCGTCCTCGAGGGCGAGAAGAAGACGCAGAAGGAGATAGCCGAAGTCGCTAACGTTACCGAAGTTACAGTTCGGAACAGATACAAAGGCTTGAAAGAAGCGCTGAAACTCGACATCTAAGTCAGTTGCGTAGGGTTCGCAGCTGACCCAAACCTTTCTACTATTCTTAGGACTAACTCCGCCTTACTTACTCCGAAGATTGTACCCAGGCATTCGGATACGGCCGAGATTGGGTGCAACTCGATTCCTTCGTCCCTCAGCACACTCATCTCATCAGCCGCCACCTCGAAGTTCGCTGCCGGCAACACCAAATCAGTAACATGAACTTTCTCAGATTTCAGAATCCCCACGACTTTACCGGTTTGGGCGCCGTAACCACCAAGGCCCCCCACAGGCCCGATGTCGAGCTTTACCCCAATCGTACCAGTAGCAACGACTGAAGGCGAGATCATAAGCCCGGATAACTCGGAAAGAAGGGCGAGCACCATCGCTAACCCAGCACTGGGGCCAGAAACACCCTGCCCGGGCGCACCCTCCAGAATGCTCCGAATTTGAAAATGCATGTGTAGACGGCTGATATCCAGTCGAGATTCGGACCACAAAAGTGCACTAACAGCTTCCGCAGCGTTCTCCGCACTTTGACGCACCGACTCATCAGGGAAGACGAGCTGTCCAATAACGGCGGACGTTGAATTCCCCGTCACTGAGACACGTGGTTCACCCGGACTAATCGGTCTGACAGAGCATTGGACGGTTATGATTCCGCCGGTGCCGTCCTCGCTAGCATAGAGCCCAAATGACGCTCCAGGTGTAGGTGAGGATAGGATCAGCGCTTCCTCCATCTCCCGCCTCTGCTTGGCCTGACTTGATTCCAAAGCTTGGATTGCCTTCTCGAAGTGATGAAGTTGAATTAGGTAGTTGGATTCGTCCACTTGATCTATCTGACTTGACAAAGATCCCCGTAGGCCCGTTTCGATCTGATTTCTGAGACGATCCAAATCCGAGGCATACTTGTCTTCAACGGCGGTCCTCTCAGCCTGGTCCTTCGCCACTCGTAGCTCATATGCCGCGCTGATCTCCGAGGCCCAGAGTCTGTGTGCTTCCGCGATCGTCTCAGAAGCCGCTCTGGGGCTGAGGATTCGTTGAGTCCTAAGGAGGCGCGTAATCTTGGTGGCATTAACCTCGGGGTGAAGGAAACGCTGGAATTTCCCCAGGTGGATCTCGACAACCTCGTTCCATTCCTTGTCGTTCAACGGAGGATGAACGTAGAAGACGTTTGGCTCAAATCTATCTCGCGTTGCTTGATCGATGAGATTCTCCTTGTTTGAGGCGGCCATCACGACGATTCCCTCGTCAGGCCTGATCTCGCTCAGTTCAGCCTTTACTTGCGCGAGAATTTTATTTCCGGTTGGATCGGCGCCCCAGAATATTGCATCTGCTTCGTCGAGGAAGAGAATGCATGGACTTCTTTGCCTGGCCAAGGCAAAAAGGTCCTTGATCCTTTTTTCTGGTTCGCCAATGTACGCAGCTCCGCTCATTAATTCGCCCCCTCGAACTTTGATGAAGGCGACTTTGTTTTCTGCGGCTGCCACGAGCGCAAGCAGCGTCTTGCCGGTGCCCGGCGGTCCGAAGAGCAGAAATCTACAGTTGGACGCATAGCCGAGCGAGGACATTTTATGGCTGAATGCTAACGAAATATGATTGAGAATCTTATCCCTCAGATCATGAAGTCCGCCGATTTCGTTTCTTGACACCTTGGGTGTCACTAAGTACACGGCGTCCATGATCTCTCTCGATTTTTCGCGTTCGACGTAGAACTTCATCGAGCGTGCGGCTTCCGCGAAGTCCTCTAAGGTAACCTTGTACGCGGGTTTCGTCCACTTCGATAGCGGGCCGGGCATTGACCGCCTTATCGTTTCCCAGAGAGGAATTTCCTTGGCTCGTTTCACCTCTCTGAATACGCCAAGTATGTCATTGGGCGTTATCGAACCGTGCCTGCGCAAGACAGCTTCTCGTTCAAGCACCTCGACGATCTCCTCCGCCGAAACTCCCCGCCAACCTTCGGCAGTCAACCTGTCGTTTACGATGGCGAGCAGCATTTCTCTTGTTACGCCCGAATCAAGGTCAACACGCGTTAAGCGCCTGCGAATATCTTCACGGGTCTGTTCATAGGAGTTAGTTGCGACTATTACAAGAGTTCTAGAATCATTGCTCACTATTTTGTCGAGCCACCGGTTTATCTCATCCTGCACGCGCGTGTCTTCCAGCTCCGTGCCCGTATCCCCGCGCACTTTCTTCCCGAAACTTTGGAATTCGTCGATGTAGACAACCGATGGGGCCGACGCGGCCTGTTCCAACAGTCTGCTTAATTGCTTGGTGCTGCGGCCGTAATATTCAGAGAAGACGTCAGAGCCTTTGATTATGATTGGCGAGAGCAGTACTCCGTTTTTATGGGCTTCCAGCAACATCTGCTTCATCGAAACCATCGTTAGAAACGTCTTGCCCGTCCCACTTTCGCCGGTAAGGCAGATAGCTTTGGGAAGTTCGTCCGTATCGAACCATTTCTTAAGAATCGCATGTTTAAGCACATGTAACCTGAACGAATCGAGAAGCAGATTGTACTCCTTATCCCGGCCTATCAGCTTAGTAGCCGAATACGTGTTTGGCGGATATAACCGATCAAGGCGCTGCTGAATCTTTCGAAACTTCCGAGGCGAGATCCTGGACTTTCTCCACTTTACGTAATCTCGGTCAACAAGTCGCAATGGGACATAGTTTGCCCAGCGAAGCGGGCGCGTCTTTTTCCACCAAATGTCTCTGACTGTTTCCGGATCGGAATATGAGGTGCCGGGCTCGCGTGGTCCGCTCTTCTCGATATCATCTAAAGTTTCTGCCATTTCATTCATCTTCTACTGGTTTGAGGTCGAATGCCTTTCCGACAGTGAATCGAATCAGGTAGGTCATTATGACGGCGCCCGCCGCGAAACCTACGACAAACAGATCCCATAGTGAGAGCAAATTTATGGAAACGAGAAACATGAAACGAAGTACGAAAAGGAGTATCAACTCGCCTCCCATTATAGCCACGATCGCTACGAATGACGCGACTAGGAACTTGTAGGCTACGTCTAACCATAAGTACGCTTTCTCCCAGACATCCATTGCCTGAGTCCCAGCTTCCTTCCTCGCGGATTCGCGCTTGATCCACAGGCCGCCAACGAGTAGAAACTGGACGCCAAGTAGCAGGTAGAGAGCCTTAACCCACAGCGGAAAAGCCTCACCGAAACTTCCCATCCAGCTCACAAACCCGTCCCAAGCCGACGTGGTCGGGATTTGGAGCACTGCCGGCGTTGTGTTGGCGTTGAAGTACGCGTTCACATCGAGCTCGAAAGAGCCCCCGGAAACGTAGAAGGCGGTACTGTTGCCGATTGTGTTCGTGTCATTTTGTTTGACAAAGAGATTGATGCTGTAATCCGTTGCCTGATTGAAGATAACTTGTAATTGGTAGGCTCCCGGCACCGACGAGTTGAGTTGGAGATAGTTCGTCGGGTACTGGGATGCCTTATCAACGGATGCGGCCGATAGGTTTCCTTGTATGAACACTTGTTGAATTGAAAGCCGGTTGCTCTGAAGAATTAGGGAATCGCCAACGTTGAGCTGGATGGACGTGCTGTGAACGGGCGATTGGTCGGCTTTCGCTATCTGGGCTCCGGCGAGGACTAGTGACAGTACGATGATTAGGATGATAATGACTGAACGTGAGTTGGGCGAGTGTGTGAAGGGCACTGCTGAATTCTCCCGGGTGTCAAGCCGGGAAGCGGGTCTAGGTTATATTAATGTTCCGAATATGGAACAGTGGCGTTTCAAGGCTGTTCTCTATCTCCTTCCACTTCTTCCACATCTTCAAGTTCCACAACAAGGCTACCAACATAACCGCACTGCAAACAGGCGTATACAGGCGGCAACAACCACCCGCTAAGGGAACCCTGTTGCCTAATTCGGACGCTACCGCACGCAGGACAAGCTTGAGGCATAGTACGCGAATGCTTCAGATTTCTCAACGCATCGACAAAAGAACTCATTGGAGGTCCTCTCTTGTCCGTTGCCTAATGAATTTCGATGGAGCCCTCAGGGAAACCGAACTGAACGAGTAGCTTCTTGACTTTCCCGCGATGGTCGCCTTGAAGCATTATGAGGCCCTCCTTCGATGTCCCGCCGCACGCGCAATAGGTCTTCAGCTTAGCGCCTAAGTCGCCCAAGTCCACGCTCTTAGAGTTGATACCCTCGATTATGGTAGTTGCTTTACCCCACTTTCGAGTTTCGAGGCGGACTTTGACAAGTTGCTGCTCCATGCTGATAGTTCCACAGACGCAGAGATCTTTTGGAAGCCCACAAGTTGGGCATACTTCCGCCATTATTTGAGTCAATTACTCCTTTACTAATCCAGGAATTAGCCGTCCGGAGAATATTTAAGCCTATACGTGGAAAGATCATCCTGAATTTGAAGCGTTCAAACCAACGTATGCTCGATCACGCGTCCCAGTTCGGGCTCCTGCCTCGGAGCGCCGGTCTGGGTGCCCCTACAGGTAGATGCCTCTGTAACGTTCTCATAACGTAGGTCATTCCGAGAGTTTTATCAGTGAAAAACATTCAAGAACGAGGACGTCCTGACAACCGAACAGCTGAACGGCAAGAAACTAAGCAATACGGCAGTGAGAAAGTCCATGTTGGGTCCCGCATACGAGAATGTGAGGATCAAGAGGATCAACCGACTAAACTCGATAGGGTAGACGTTCACAATGACTCAGAAAGCGAATCATCCAACTCACGACCACGAAGACGAAATTACCGTTGAAACCCTGAAGACGCCGCGCTTGCGAATTCAGCCCGCACCGATTCGGAGGCGGGTTCTGGCCGCTTTTCTAGATTCCTCTATCGTTGGCGTCATCTGCGCCTTAGTGCTCCTGTGGTTGCATAAGCCATCTCTAAGACCGTTGACAACCAGTGCAGAATCTCTAGTTGCCATCACCCTTCTGTACTACTTCATCCAGGAGAGCGTCTTTGCTTCGACGATTGGAAAACACATTCTGGGGTTACGAGTTGTTGGAAGCGGCGGTGATCCCGTCTCCGTGCGAGAATCGCTCATCAGAAATCTTCTACGGATAATCGACTGGTTACCAGTCCTTTACCTCCTTGGTGCGGCAAGCATCGCAAAGTCTAGCAAGAGGCAGAGGCTGGGCGATATCGGTGCGGGAACGATCGTCACCCTCGCGCCCGAAAAAGACATTAATCCACCTCCCGCACCGTTTCTTTTCCACTAGGGACACGCGCTCAGTGAGTTGCATTGCCGGCTAACCTGACAGCGGAAGCAAAAGCCAAGTGGCAGTTAGCCCAAACCACAACTAATCCGCGGGAGAAACTTCAGGCCCTTCAAGAATTCCTTTCCGAAGTCCCAAAACACAAAGGGAACGAACGGTTGAGAGCGCAAGTCAAGACGCAAATCGCTCAACTTAAACAGGACATAATCACGCAGCGAGGAAGACACGGCAGCGGTCGATCACCTTGGTCCGTGGCTCACGAGGGTGCCGCCCAAGTCATGATCTTTGGACCGACGAAGTCCGGCAAGAGCAGTCTCCTGAGCGCACTGACCAATGCTCATGTCGAGATCGCATCCTATGATTACTCGACTCAATTCCCCGCTCCTGGAATGCTCCAATACGAGGATATCCAAATCCAACTGGTAGAGCTCCCCGCACCCACGTACCTCGCCAGCGAAGCACGCTACGTCATTCAGACCGAATCTACGAGCCTGATTCGTCAATGCGATGGGCTGGCCTTGTTAGTGGATTTGTCGAACGATCCAACGAGTCAACTTGATCGGGCATTGTCGAGCCTGGAGGCTATTCACATTTCAACCCATAGGGCCCAAACGCGCGTTGAGATTGTCCCGGAGAGGGGGAGTGGGGAAGTACGCGTGGCTGCTCTGGGATCGGATAAGTTGCCACCCCACGAGCAAATTAGTGACTTATTGCACAGTTATGGAGTAAAGGGCGCCCTCGTCAGGATATTTGGAAACGCATCGATTGACGATGTTGAAGATGCGATCTTGGAGAACGTTACCCTTTACAAGCCAACAATTGTGATAGCGAATAAGCTCGATCTCGACATTGGCAAGGTTGCGTCTTCACAGTTTCTTTCTCACGTTACCGGATTTCCGACCGCAATAGTCTCGTGTATGACAAGGCAGGGGCTCGACAGTGTGGGGCGTGAGCTGTTTAGGAGCCTTGGAATAGTCAGAGTGTACACCAAGGAGCCCAATGAACCCCGACCGTCTCCGCACCCGTTCGTCGTGCGTGAAGGCACGACGGTTAGGGAACTCGCACGCAGTATCCACTCCGACCTCGCGGAGCGATACCGATACTCAAGACTCTGGGGCCCAACGAGCAAGTTCGCTGGGGAGCGAATTGGGCCGGAGCACGTGTTGGGAGATCAAGATATCGTTGAGATTCACACGACCTAGCGGAGACTTGAGTGTCTGCGCGAAATGTGACACTCAGAGCCTTGCGCGGCGACGTCTTCTGAAGTTCTTTATCCTCCAGAAACCGCTGGAATCACGATAGTATTCCATAACTTCCATTTTGTGTTTCACCAAAAACATATCATAATACCCTCGCCACTTAGCAATTTCACCGTGCAAACCACAATGGATTTCCCCATTTACCCAACAAATTCACACCCCGAATTGCAAATCTCTGGCAAAGCAGTCCTCCGGCGAATTCTCACTTTGATACGCGTGTCTAAACAATAGCTGAAGCTCTCCGTAGAGATCTGAATCGCGTTGATTAGTTTCAGTGAATTCTTAATCAATTACGAGACAAGAAAAGCAAGGTAAGTACCGAAAGAAGGGAACGACGGCGAAATCGAAGAAGTTGTTTAAAGCCGTCAAGAAATTTCGTTAACGACTTCGCCGGACGAGGGCTAAGATTCCAGCCACGATGCCCAAGATCATCCCCGCTATAAAGCCTCCTCCGATCATTAGACTGAAGACGGCAAACGGGAAGATTATCACGTCCGCGAGCGCACCGTTACTTAGTGCCATGACGATCGCGCCCAGCACTATCGTTAGCCCTACGATCGCTCCGATCATGAATGCGTAAGACTGCCCGATCACCGGGAGCCAGAAGAATGTTGACGACCAGAGAATCCAGAATAACGGCGAGAGCAAAGCAGCGGCATTGAGCAGTACCAGTATGCCGGATATCAAAGCAAGTATGGTGGCGATCGTGTTTCTTCCCCTCGACACGCGTCCCGGAATAAGGCCTGGAGGAGCGAGGATGACTTGTGGTCGTCCGCAGAATGGGCAGTAGACTGAGTGTAGAGGCATGACCCTTCCACAATACCTGCAACGGACGGTCGGCATTGGAAGGACATAGCGTACCTGTGGACCTCTAGCAGGCACTAGGATAGGTGCTGGAACAATCGGACCTGCGCGGGCAGGAACCAGCCTTGCTTTTCGGCGTCCACCACCTGATAGCAGGAAGGCAAGTAAGGCTAGCCCAATGGCCAGGAGGAGCATTCCGATGATTAACCATACGATCCAGTTGAGAGGCGGAGTCGGAGGAGGCGGCGGAATTCCAAGGGTGGCGCTCGCGGTGTGGACTATGGTCCCGCTCGTTCCGGTAACTACTACCGTATAGTTTCCTGGTGTCGCGCTTGGGGCGGGGCAGAGGGTTAGAACGCTAGTTGCCATTCCGTTAGCGGGCGGAGTGATGACGTTTGAAGGAATGAACCTGTCCGTAACGTCCGAAGGCACTCCACCCGCGGACATGGTGATGGGTGAGTTGAATCCGTTCAGGGAGGTTACGGTGATGGTTAGGTTTCCGCATTGCCCCCGGTATACGTCCAGTCGGCTGGGTGATACCGTGAGACCGAAGTCAGGCGGCGGCGGGCCTGAGACTACGAGGGTAACGGTAACGCTGTGCGTGATTAACGGAGTGGAGGAGGTGCCGGTTATTGTTAGGTTGTAGCTACCGGATGGCGTGCCTGTCGTTGTTAGAACATTGAGTGATTCGGTGGCGGATTGCCCTTGTCCTAGTGAGACTGAGGCGGATGGTGCGAATACTGCCTGGGTTCCACTTGGCAAGCCGGTTACTTGTAGGTTCACCGTGCCACTAAAGCTACTGAGGGAAGTCACCGTAACTTGGTAGCTGGCTGTTTGGGTCTGCTGCACCGTCGCCGTTGGCGGGGTGGCGCTTAGCGAAAAGTCGGGCGTGATGCCCTCTACGAACTTGTTGCCGTAAATTTGGTAGACCGCGTAATATCCGTTATAGTCCGCATAAGTTGGGTACAGCTGCTCATACGGCTGTAAGGCAAGGCCTTCGACAATGCCATTGCCGTACGGGAAGTAGAATGCGAGAATAGAGTAAGGCAGCTTGGGTATCCCGTAATTCGTCGTGTCCATAAGAATTCTAACGTCGCCGGTGTGAGCGGGTTGAACGCCGTTTGGAACCCAGTTTCCGACACCTTCCTCGGTAAAGATCGTTACTTGGTCAGGGTTCGGCCCCGGGTTATAGTATTGGCTTGGAAATTCAGAATCGAAACCAGAATCGCCCGCGGAAGGGTTGTGCATTAGGCCCTTCCATGAGCCGGTCTCGCCGGGGTTCCCAAGTTTAACATAGCCAGGGAAAGTGGAGTTCAAATCGAAGATCGCGGCGTCGGTATACATGACCTCGTTTCCAGCCGCGACGCGGGCTTGGATGGCATTGTAAACCGCCGTGATATGAGCCCTGTGGAGCGGGCTGTAAGCGGACGGGTTGCCATACCAGCCTGGGCTGTCAAGGACAATTAGCGTGTACTGGTTTACTATCGAAGGATTTGCTAGGGCCTGATCGGTTGAAATCTGCGTGAAGCTTATGCCCATTCGTTGAAGCGTGAGGAACGTCTTTCCCCAGTATCCATCGCTGATAACAAGTATGTGTGTCGGTTGACTCACCAGGAAAACGCGGTTCGAAGTAAATGTGGTTGTGAGCCGAGTGACCGTTACCTTCGAAAAGGTTACGTTAGATAGCATCGCATTTACACCAGAGGTGTAACCCGCATCGATTAGGAAGGGGCCGCCCTGGTACAGGACACCTGCGGGGGTCAGGTCGGTTGAGAGGACAACGTCCGGTGGCTCGATGATTCGGGACACTTGGCTTCCAGGGTTATTGCGGAGGAATTCGTGTATGAACCCATAGACGTGGACCCGGTCGGCTTGCTTATCATCCATGGGCACTACGATGGTGCCGGGGGAAAACGTGCTGCCCGATAATGGCCCAACCGCCATGGCGATTTGTGCCATCGGGATTGTAAGCGCGAGAAAGACCACGAGACCAAAGAGCAGTTGTCGGTATAATCTCATCGAAGATTGCCTCATTTTGGGTTCGTAATTCGTGAAACTTGTTCTCCGAATCAGTCCTAAGCTATGCCTTCTGTAGGTTACTTAAGACTTAACATAACATCATGATTCAGCCCTATTTAACGGGCAATTGGTGTAGACATGAACATGATGAAACAGCACACCTTGTTTGTCGCAATTTTTGGCCTCAAATTAGGCGCCTTTTGCACAAAATTGCACCCGTGGCCCTGACGGGGACCAGAATGCCAAATTCAGGCGTGGTCGAGCGACTTCAAGTAACGAACAGCTCCCAACACGCTGAGTCTGATAGACATTCGCAAATAATCTGGCAATTCGGTCGGCTTGGGCAAACGGGAACCGATCTGTTCGGTTAGACTGCTCGTAATTGAATCAATAGACAACCCGCGTTCCAGCATTTCGCTGACTCCTGCGGTCCAATCTCTCAGGGATAGGATATTTGCGTCGATTGAATCCTCCACGTCGCTTACGACCCCATAATGTGGGGTTAGAAATGTCTTCGGAGACAACTGCCTAATCCGTTCGAGGGATTCGACGGCGGCTTCGAGGTTGAAACTCGTTGGCGGCGTTGTAGGGATGAGGACTGGGTAAGCCTCGGAACTGATTCCAACGGCATCCCCCGTGAACAAAGTTCCCGTCTCTTCCACCACGTAACTCAGATGATGGGACGCATGCCCGGGGGTCCAAATCGAACGCAGCGTCACACCGTTTCCCAGATTGAGCGCCTCCCCGTCACCGATCACCCGGACCCGTTTTGCCTCGATCGGTTGCGGTCGCCCGTATTGGTTCATGAGTTCGTCACCGAATAATTCCCTCGCTCCTTCCCAGAGCTTACCTGGATCGATGAGATGTCGTTCGCCTTTGGGGTGTACTCTGACAGAAGCGGCCTCGTACATTTTCGCCAGGGTGCCGCACGCGCCGCAATGGTCTAGGTGGACATGTGTTGGAAGGAGGTAATCGATTGACCCGACGCCGCTGGCGTCGATGGTTTTGCGGACCGTCTCGGCGGAGGAAGCATAACCGATGTCAATGAGTGCACTCTCTTTTCCCCGTATAAGGTAGGCGGCGACCGCCGCTGGTCTTCCTACGGCCATCGTGTCGATCATCCAAAGGTTGTCGCCACATGCAGTTAACAAACGGAACCCTTCTTCCCTTTCTAGACATGAGACAACTATATTCATGTGCTCATGCGTGGCATAGAGTAGTGAGGAATGTGTCTAGGCCGGAGTTGCCGGAGGAGTTAGAGGTTTACATAGACTCGCTGGACGAGCAGGGAAGGGTGACCTACATTTCAGGATATTTCGTCTACCGAAAGAACAACCTGAAGTTTGGCGCGATCGGGATGGAGGGGTACGGTGGGCCTAATATCGCCGCTACCCTGAGCGACGAGGCCGTTACCGAATTGCGACGGCTTGGAGTTGATGATAGTGCAATCGACGAAATCGTTACCGCCTTGCAAAGAAAGATCATGGAAGGACAGGCAAACATCCAGCTTCAACCAGAAGTGAAACCACCCAAAAGCAATGATGACCCGGCTAAACCGGTCAGTTGACGCAAGACATCCTCCGTTCTCAGTCTTGTGGCCCATGCTGCGGGAGACTGCATTCCGGACAGTCAACCGCATCTCTAGGGATTTGTTTCATGCAGTACCAACAGAACTTCTTACCCGGATCCGGTTCGATGGCCTTGGGTTCTGGGCGGATCAGGCCAACGGCGAACATGATTCCGCCGGCAATTGCAATCGGTAACCCGAAGACAGACACCCCCAGGGGAACATAAAGGTCGACAAGTACAAGAAATAAGCCGAATAGGCCAAGAATGACCCCTGAAACAACTAATCCTCGGTACATGCCAAACCTTAGCGGAGTGATTATACCGAGGAATATGGGTTTTTCACCAACGTGTTGATGCCTCATGCTAACCCGAGCATCCAAATGCCCAACGAGAATAATTCAGGAAGCCGCGGACACAATCTGTAGTCAAGAGAGATTTCTGAAGGAAAACCTACCGCGCTGCAACAATTCGGCGGAAGTCAGCAAAACCCTCGCTTCCTCAGACACTTGGCATGTCCTAGCGAATGACGGCTTCACCGCCGTATTCAAGCTTGACATCTCTGAGCGAACCGCAGTGGTTTCGCAAATCTGTGCCAGCGACAATTCACCCGCGGCGCTAACTGAAGGACTGCGCAGAGAGCTCCGTTCAATGAAAATCCCAAGCTTGACTGTGAGAGTTCCAACCAGTGAGGTAGAGCTATGGACGGCTAACGGATTCCAGCGCGGTTTGGCTTGCGTTAAATTCTCACGTGTCCCCGTGGAGAGTAACATGATGCCGCTCCTTCCGCTCACGAACGCTACCCAGAAGGACCTCACAATCCTGTCGCAATTAATGTACACCTCCTACGTGAAGATGGACGGAGGCTTCCCCGACACCCAATCGGCCGAAACAATGTTACGAGCAATCATGTCAGGGGTTAATGGACAGTATCTCCAGGACGCATCGTTCGCTAGCGGGGCTTCGCCGAACCTTGTTAGCGCATGCCTCCTCACCCTTGATACACCGGACGAGGCTAAGATTCAGCAGCTGTTCACCCACCCACTCTACAGAGCGAGAGGACTCGCGACAACGGAAATCGCCGCGGCCATGAATCGACTCTCCGGTTCCGGCATAAGGAGTCTAACGGCATGGAGTCGAGAGGACAACGGCGTGGTTACACGCCTGTTAACGAAACTGGGCTTTGGGCAGGAGAGGACCGCGGTCGAAATGTTAGCTAGCACCTAGCTCTGTCTTTGCCGAACGCACTAAGCTTTGAACCATCGGAAGACCAGGTAGTCCACTTTGCGGCTTCGGCTTGGAACGGCGATTGTGAACTGCTTGCGGACCGTCGTCGCAAGCCTTCCAGCTAGGACGACTTCGAAAGGACCCATAGTGTCTTTCTCTTTCTTTACGGTCACGATGAACGGAGCGTGGTCAATCCCCGGCCCGTGTTCATAAATCGCGAAGTCTGAGCCGAACCTTATGCCCGGCGTCACGATTAGGCCTTTTTCACGGAGGTTCTCGTATGCGGCGTAACCCAGTTCAAACTGTTTGTATGTACGGTTAGCGAGTTTCAGAAGTTTTGCTTTTGAAACTGGTTTGGCGGTCTTCTCGTCGGTGACATTGATGATAGATCTATCGAGTAGGTACAACCCCTCCATAAGATCGAGCATGAGCGGGGCCTTGAATTCCTGCTCAGGTTTCGGCTTCGGAATGCCGACCGGTTTTCCGAAGAACCCCATTCGGTATAGTTTTACGGCCTCGGAGTAGTCCCAGACAATTAACCTGGTCCCGATTAATTCGGCCGATATCCCGTCCTGCATTGGTGTTCCTGCCTAGCCAGTCAGCGCCAAGACGCGAATATGGTCGACGACATCCACGCCGATATCCGCTATCCTCTCCGCTCGGTCAACCAGATCTCTGAAAAATAGCACGTTTTGAAGAGGCATCTTAGACGCCATGAGTTCCAAATCTAACTTTCGTGATTGTACGTCTACTTGTCGTTCCAACTCCTCAACGGATTTTGCAGTCTCAACCGCCTTCTCGGCGTCGAATGATAGCGAGTGAAGGGTTTCCCTAACTTTGGAGATCTCCTTAAGAACTGCCCCCATCAATTGCGAAACTTCCTCGAGCTTCTTAACATCCATTTTCCATTTCAAATCGGTCGCGCACATCAGCCTGAATCCCATTGCTTCACAGTATTCGGCGACTTCCCCGAGTCTAAAGAGAAGTCGGAGAAAGTCTTCTCTGCTGACCAGCAAACTTCCCACAGAGGCTACTTCAGTTAAGAAAACTGTTTTGTTCTTTTCATTTTCTTCGAGCGTCTTCATTATGCCGTCGTAGTTTTCCTTCGCTTGTTTCGGTTTCTTTTCACAGAGATTGTCCATCAAAACTACAAGTTGTCTCGTTATCTCCACGACATTTCTCGCATGTACCTGGCAGAGGTCCAGCATTCTTCGACGAATGTTTGCTTCGGTTTCGATTGGGAAGGCCACTTGTGTCCACGGCCGCTCGTTTCATTAGTATTATGACGGTTCGGAACTTAAACCATCCCTTAGAAGCGTGTTTTGTTACTCGTATTTGACCTCTACAGGGGCTCCGAGGTCGCCAAACCCGATCTCGCCTCGAAGATAACGCGAGGCGTTCTCAGGGAGTTTTCTCCAGTCGCTGCGAACCTGGTGCCAGCTGTCCCTGTCCCGTATTGTTACAGTTTGATCTTGCTTGGTCTTGTAATCGACTGTTACCGACAGTGGTACACCTATTTCATCTGCCCGCGCGTACCTTCTTCCAATCGTGCCGGCCTCGTCGTAGTCAGCGTCAAGCCCTATCGCCATGAGAGCTTCTTGGATCTTCGAAGCTATCTCCGGCAGGCCATCCTTGGCCATGAGCGGGAACACCATCAATTGTGTGGGCGCGAGGCCGACTGGCAACCTCAATACCACTCGGTCCTCCGAGCGCGTATACGCATATTCCAGTGCTGCATAGACCAGCCTCTCGGCCCCGAAACTTGGTTCCACGACGTGGGGCACGAATCGCCTGCCTGCCTCCTTCTCAGTTCTCTCCTCAATGCGGACGTGCGAGGGAAGTACTTTGAAACCTTGGATTTCGAAAGATCCGGATTTTGCAAACGAATCTTCAATCTCTTTGGGGTTGGTTGCTTTCAGCGCATCAACGATTGTTCTAGTCTTCTCTCTGAGTACTGGACCTAGGATGGATTCTTGGGGCACGACAGCCCTAATCTTCTTCGTGATGGGTTGGTCGAATGGCTTGAAGATTGAAAGGTCGGCACCGGAGAGCTTGATGTGGCTAGAGAGGTCGAAATCCGTTCGGTGGGCGTGACCCGCGACCTCCACCCAGCCCCATCTGTCGAGCCAGATCTGGTGGTCAAAGGTTTGTGAGGAATAATGGGACCGTTCCGCGGACATCTTTTCTTCGAACCGTTGCTTATCCCTCGGTATTCCCAGAGCCCCAACGAACTCCATTGAGAGCGCCATGAAGTAGGCGCCCCATTCCGTAATGACCTTCCCATCCTCCACGGCTTTGCGTGGCCCGACCTCAATCACTCCCGTTCCACCCTGTTCGCGTTCTTTCGCAAGAAGAATAGGCAGTGAAACTCCTTCGACGCGGTCTAGATAGGGGCACTTAGCGTCTTCAGGGTCGAAGAAGAATTCCATCTCCATTATTGTAAACTCCCTTAACCTGATCGGCCCTTGCCGCGGTGAGATTTCATTTCTCATCACCGTGCCGACTTGTGCTATCCCCAACGGAAGTCTCTCACGGCTGGCTTCAAAGACCCGTTTGAAGTCAACGAAGATTCCTTGCGCGGCCTCAGGACGACCGTATCCGACGATGTCGCTATAAGGTCCGATGTTCGTTTTGAACATGGTCGAAAAGTACTCTGATTTACCAAGAATGCCGCCGCATTCAGGACAGCGAACCTGATTCTCTGCAATGAAACGGTCTATTTCGTCGGCCGACATGGCTTCTGTGGCTATATCGGTCCTTGCAGGCATGGCTTGGGTTATCACGTGGTCGGCTTTGAAATGCCGCTTGCATTGCGAACAGGTGACCATCAGATCCTTGAAGTGCGCGACGTGCCCCGAGGCTACGAAGACCTTCTCGGGAGTGATGACGGGAGTCGAGATTGTAACGTAGCCGTGTTGGCCCACGAATGTCTTCAACCATTTGTCTTCTATCTTTCGCTTAATCTTCGAGCCCAGCGGACCAAGGTCAAGATAACCGCTTATTCCTCCATAGATCTCGAAGGAAGGCCAAAAGAATCCGCGACGCTTAGCCAAGTCTGACAGAAGTTCATATTTGTCGACGCCCGCCAAGTCCAATCCTCCAGTACTAACTAGTCAATGCCTCTTTTCGATTCTGCCACATCGAGCTCGTTGTTCTTTAAGTGACCGAACCCTTCAACCGACGCCCTCAGTCCGACGGGACGACGTCGACATAAGTACCGCATTTACCGCAGAAGGGCCAAGCTTCACCTGGCGAAGCGATTGAATTCAGGTATAACCTAATGGGGCTACCGCACACCGCGAACTTCACATGCATCGAGCCCAGTTTATTCTCCTTCTTGAGGAAGGTCGAATCAACACCCACCGCCGACATCTCCTATTTGTTCACAAGTGGGGGCATGAGTTTTCTTCCCGTTCTCGGCGCTGTAGGCTTGGAGATCGTGAGCCGTCTCAGTTTCTGAATGGCTAACGCCGGGTCCACGCCTTTCGGACAGACGAAACTGCACGACCCCGCAAAGTGGCACCGCCAAATGCCGTGTGGTCGATCCACGGCATTCAGGCGCTCGATCGCACCTTCGTCCCTCGAGTCTGCTATGTAGCGGTAGGCTTGCCCGAGGGCCTGTGGGCCTATGAATGTTGAGTCGTTGGACATCGTGGGGCAGGCTGCGTTGCAGAGGCCGCATTTTATGCAATATGAGAATTGAAGGAATTCGTCGAGTTCCTTTGGGCTTTGTGCGTACTCTGAGGTTGGAGTCGCCTGTTCCTTGGAGTCGCTTCGAAGAATGAATGGAGAGACCGACCTGTGCTTATCAAAGAATCCTCCGAAGTTCGTTACGAGGTCTCGAACAAGCGGGTAATGGTCGAGTGGCCCCACCGTTATTGTCGAGTTGGGTAACTTGGTGACCTGCGTGTAACATGCAAGCCTTGGGATCCCATTGATCATCATTCCGCAAGAGCCGCATGAAGCCATTCTGCAGGAGTAACGGATGGCGATTGAGTGATCGAAATGTTCCTTCGCATAAAGTAGCGCGTTCAGAACAGTCATTCCAGCCTCGTAGGGAATCGAAAATTCTTGGTATGTTCTCCCCGTCTTCGCACCCGGGTTCTCCCGTGCCACTTTTATGATAAATGTCTCGCCGACTCGCATTTTGATCTCCTCTTAGTAGTGGCGTTCGGTTGGCTGATACTTGTCGATGGTTACGGGCGCGTACTCAAGCCTTGGCCCGTCGGGAGCATGGTAGGCTAGCGTGTGCTTTAGCCAGTTGGCATCGTCCCGCTTCGGATAATCAGTCCTAGAATGCGCTCCACGGGACTCAATTCGTGCAAGCCCGCCAACGAGCACGATCTCTGCAACTTCGAACATCGCTTCCAACTCAAGCACGTTGATGAAGTTGCTGTTATATTCATTCGCCTGATCGTCGACGTGCCGGAACGCCGTCTTGTGGAGGTCACGCATTCTTTTCAAGCCCTCGGCTAGGCCGGAGCCATCCCGGTAGACATAAGCGTAAGTATCCATTATCACCTGAAGTTGATTACGGACGTCGTAAGGGTTTTCGGAGCCGCCTCCGTGAAGTATGCCGTCGAAAAGTCGCTTCTCTTCCAACTGAATGTGTCTAGTGTCCACTGAATGTGTGGATTGGCCCAGTGCGTATGTTGCCGCCCCATGTCCGCTTTGGGCGCCGAACACAAGGCATTCAGCAGTTGAGTTAGCCCCAAGTCGATTTGCCCCGTTTATGCTGACGCAGGCTGACTCGCCCGCAGAGAAAAGCCCCGCGATTTCGGTCTCCGCTTTCATGTTTGTTCTGATTCCGCCCATCGTGTAGTGGCATACCGGCCGGACGGGCAACGGTTCATCAATCGGGTCTATTCCTTTGAATTTTATCGCGATCTCCCGAATCCCCGAAAGGTTTGACTTGACCTTTTCAGCGCCGATTGGCCGAAGATCCAGTAATACGTGATCCATTCCACTCACTTCGTCCCTGAACCCTCGCCCTTCTTTGATCTCGGTCATGATGGCCCTTGATACTACATCACGCGAGGCGAGGTCCAGTTTCTCAGGAGCGTATCTCTTCATGAACCGTTCCCCTTGTTTATTCAGAAGAACGGCCCCGTCCCCCCGTGCGCCTTCGGTGATCAGGATGCCTGAAGGAATTAAGCCCGTGGGGTGGAACTGTACGAATTCCATGTCCATGATTGGAGCGCCGGCATGGTAAGCCAGTGATAGGCCGTCGGGGGTTGAAGAGTATCCGAATGTGGCAAACCTGTATAGCCTCCCCGCTCCGCCGGTCGCGATGACCGTTGCTTTCGCCTGAATTGCGTAGAACCGCCCACTCTTCATGTCCAGGGCGGTTAGTCCCAGAAACTTGCTGTGTTCGACGATCAGGGATGTAACGAACCATTCTTGGAGGAACTGTATGTTGTCGAACTTGCAGCTAGTGTCGTATAGTGTCTGCATCTCGAAGAACCCGACTCGGTCCGCCGCGAATGTAGCTCTGGGAAAATTGTATCCGCCGAAGTTTCGTTGTGCTATTCTACCGTCCTCCGTCCTCGACCATGGCATACCCCAGTGTTCTAGTCGGTAAATTTCCGCCGGCATGGCATGCACAAAGAAGTCGACGGCGTCCTGGTCGGCGAGAAAATCGCTGCCTTTGATGGTATCGTATATGTGCGATTCGAATGTGTCGCCCTTATCCGGGTACAGTACCGCGGCGGTTCCGCCTTCGGCCGAGACGGAATGTGAGCGCATGGCTTGAACCTTTGTTATAACTGCGACGCTGGCTTTTCCGTTGGATACTTGTGCAGCTTCTATCGCAGCGCGAAGTCCGGCAATGCCCGAGCCGATAATTACTATGTCGAATGCCAGCGTTTCGACCGTGTGGGTTAACCTCCGATTTGCTGTGGATCTTGCATTCGCGATGCTCCATGAATATAAGTACACGTATCTATAGTGAATGAGATATTGAATTTCTCCACCGTCAAGAGAAAGTTAAGATGGCTTTCTAACGAGAATTTGGCCGTTCTCTAACTCTCGTACAATTTCCCAGCCCATCGCTGCATGCTCAATAAGTTGCGCTTCACCAATCAGGCGTGCTTCATACGGCCGGTGTCCGCCGTCGGCCGCGGTTACTTTGGATAAACCTCGCTCATTGAGCTTCTTTCCGATCATCCGTCTCAATTCTTCAACAGTGCAGCTCATGCCTACGGCTCTTTGAATGGCTGTGATCTGTTCTTCCGGCAACCCTTGCTGTCTTGCGGATTCAATTACGATGAGTTTGCGTACGTCCTCAGGTGATTTGTCACTGAGGTAGCCGCGCATTCCAAACTCGTATTTTCCTCTCATGAGCTCGACCACCTTCCTAATTTCGTCCACGCTTCCATGATATCGCGCTTTGACGCCCTTTATGTGTCCATGCAAGCACTCACGGTCCACGTCCTCCAAACCTTGCAAGCTGTTGTAGAAGAGGCGACGGAGCGAGTGGGCCGTGTACTTCGCAACGGTTGAACCGTTCTCTTCCACCGTGTAGCCCGCAGCTTTCGAGATCGCCGCGATCTGGCGTCCTAGGGATCGAGAACTGACGAATGGTTTCGGCGACATATTCTTGTAAGGTGAATTATTGTCGTCACGGTCAGGGATGAATAGGTAGCTCTCAGGCGTTAAGATTTCGCCCGCACGCAATCGTTCTTCTAGATATTCAGTCAATAGCTTGATTGCTTCCGGTGCGATGAATCCCACGTACGTTTCCGCATACCGTCGAATCTCTTTCCCCCTCACGGTACCATAAATCAGAAGGGCACAGGAGGTCGCATGTGAGAATTTGATCTGCTTCTTCACCAAGGCATCTAAGTCTAAGTCAAGTATGCAGCTTAAGCGAGCAGGTTCAGGGTCGTCGGCTGAGCCGAGTCTGCCGCCGCCCCAACGATAATAGGCTAACAGGAAACGATTTCGAGCGCTGCCCGCGTATCGCTGCATCGTCTCGTATTCTTCCTGTGTCGGGATGTATTGAGGCGGCAGGAATTCGGGCTTCGGTTGTTTGATTTCAAACTGCGATTGTGTCGCCAAGCAGTTCCGGTGTACGAGTAGGCTGACGACTGTAACCCAAGCCTTTTCGGCAGTGACCTCCTTCCCTTCCTGAATCGTTCTCTTAATGTACGCTCGCAGTTTGTCGATCAGATCGTTCCTCCTTTGACCGCCTGCCCTATAACATTCAACGATGTCCTTGGGACGAAGTCCGGTATGTTCGAACATGCGGAATGTAATGTACTCGTAGGATGAGACCGTGTACTTCGGGGTAAAGCTTTGAATCCACAGAGCGAAGTCTTTGTCGTACTCAGCGTTCTTTTCATCTTGCCACTTCCGGCTCAATTCACGGAAGCGACCAATCTTGCCTTTCCTCTTCTCGCTCAACCTCTCCGGCCTACACCATGAGTATTACAGAGGAACTCACTCGCGCGCTTCGCACATCCTGGCCCAAGATGGCTGCTTCGTTGAAGCATGTATCTGAGTAGCTGCGTTAGAACCCCATCAGGAAGAGGTTCTGGTTTCGAATTCATCGGGATATCCCTAGTATAGTCTATGAGTACACCTACACTTAAGTATATCCGAGGATTATACCCAGCTTGGGGAGCTTCAATGGGCATTGAATTCAAGATGAAATTGGTGAAGATCGGCCACAGCCTCAGGGTTACGGTTCCGAAGGAGGTCGTAGAAGCCCTCGGATTGAAGGAAGGCGACACTCTCGGCGTTAGCCTGACCGACAGCGAGATACGGGTTAGAAAAATCAAGGGTTAAACCCCTATGTGTTGGAATGTGCTGGTCAGCTTATGGCCAACTATAGCTCCAGCATGAGCGCTCTCGTTAGTTGGTGCAGGCGTCAAAATTTTTTTTATTTCACTCACGCTGGTTATCATGTATCTACTTCCCCGGAATCGTGCCGTTCGAATCGTTCGATTTTGAGTCGTTTTGGGTGTCTGAGCCTGAAGTGACTGAAGATACTGACTATCCTGTAGGTACTAACGCCGGCCGTTTGGCGGTCTGTTCTGAGCCTTCCAAAACCTGTGTTTTGGGTTGTGGGTAAACTGAATCAGTCTGCTTCAGCACGTTCAGCCGCAGCCTTGAGGTGTCTAAACCTACAGCTTGAGCCTGCCTTTGCAGAATATGTCCAGTAATGCGAACCACGTTGCCTCTTTCCCTGTGCTTCTTTTCTGTGAAGCCAAGTTGAGAGAGCTCCTTGCTGACTTCTTTTGGCGTGCGACGTTTCCCGAAGGGAAGATCTAGACATGCCGTGTATTCGGTCGCTAGTACCTTGAGCTCCAGGAACTCATTTGTAGGATCGTAACGGTCGAGAAGCAGTTGCAGTAGAACTGTGCGGTCTTCGTGAAGCATTTCGCCGGCTTGGCTTTGAATCATTTGAAGGGCGAGTTTCTTTAGGCTTGTAACTCGTTCAGGGCAGAAGAAGTATGCAATCGTGAATATGGGCAACCATTGCTCCCACTCTCTGCTCATGATACCAAAGTCTTCGCCTTTCAATGTCTCAGCATAGGCTTGGATGTCTCTCAACATGGCCATTCGAAGTTTGTATAGGTCGTCTCTGTTTAGGGTAAGTTCCTCCGGTTTCGGGTCGTGCGCTTTCCGCTTGATGGGCGCAAGTTCGCTTCCGCGATTTCCGTATTCGGGTCGCATCGTCTTGATCATGTAATGCGGAAGGGTGCGTGACAGTAAACTTGGAGTTAACCCTTTGACAGAGGTGAAAAACTTGGGCCCGAAGGCGTCCCACTTCTTGAGGAATCGGTCGCCTCGTTCACTGCTCCCTTCGACTCGAAGTACGGTTGCCCCTTTGTACGCGCCCACGTCAAGCAATTCAACTATTTTCTTGGATTCCTCGTCGGTGCCTGTAGCTGCGTCGTAAATCCGTTCCACGTTGTCCATACCCAGCGCAGGTTTGAGCGCTTGCGTAACGCGGAAGATTACCGAAGGCGTTGGAGGGCCGATTAGGTACCCGTGATAGGATTGATACAATACGGCGGACATTGTGCGAGACTTGCCCGATCCGGTTGGGCCAAGGAAGGCAGCGTACGGAAACATGCTGAACACATCATAGAAGTAGGTTGCAATCGTGTGACAAGTGAGGAGAGCGTACCTAGCGTTCACCAGGTCGCTTCCGTCGTCCATGTCGGAGAAATAGCGAATTGCGGCCTCAACACGAGCGAAAACTGTTGCTGGAGACGGTGCCGTTTTCGGATCATCAATGAAATCAGCCGCGGCGTTTGCTGACCACAAAGTCGGTATGGAAAATCCTGGAAAGTTTTGCAACCGGTACGGTTTCTCGCAAATTGCAACCTGTTTGAACGGCGGACGGCCAATGATGTTACCAGCCTTGTCCTTTCTGGTTTCGCACATCGGAATGAGACTGGCTGTCTTTCCGTCGCATACCACTAAATACCAAACTTCGAAACCGTTTTCATCAACGCTTGGTATCGCTTCATATACGAAATCCTCTGTGAATCCGCCGGCTCCGTCTAGGGATTTCAGTCCAGGTACCCTTAGGTCTTCAGCACTTGCTGGCGGAACAGTTAGGGGGCACTTCGTTTTACAGCTCTCTCTGCAAATGTCTTTGAAACATTCCGTTGAATGTCCAACTGCATAGTTCTTGGTGAATGCTGTTTCCAAGGCATGTTGAATTTGATCCTCGTCGGTGAACTCAGGCGTACAGTGCTTCGCGAACTCCCGAACTTTCACCTCAGCCTGCTCTCTCGTAGCTCCGCAGAGTTTGAGCGCGATCGCAACATACATCGCCGTTGGTTCACGGCCAAAGGTGCCTTCCGTTATTCCTTCTTCAATGCGTTTCTTGACACAGTAAGGAATCAACTGTTCGTTGAATTCGGTTGGTATATCTTCCGAGGTACGACGCCAAAACCTATCGGGTTCCGAGCACGCTGCTTGAATTCGTTCTGCAGCTTGCGCATACAAAGCCTGAAGTGCGGGTATAGGGTCAATGAGACCGGAAGTTTTCTCAATCGTCCGGGGGTGTTCAGCCAGTTTCAATAAATCGTCAAGAAGGTGCCCATTAGTCGCTTCTAGGTATGTCAAAGGAATCTTGTATTTGCCGCTCTTGGCGTTGATTGTATTCTCAACTCGCCAAAGCCTGCGTCTATCGTAAACACTCAAGTCCACATGTTTCAGTTTAGCACGTTCTTTGATTGAGCGCGCGAATTCCTCCCAAATTTCTGGCAAGTGATTGTTTGGTTTCGCCCCAAAGACTCGATGATCCACTTCCAGACAGAAACCCTTGAAGCCCGTAAACCAAATCCGGAATGCCTCAAAGGGAATGCCGTATTCACCGTGTAGATAGGAGATGGTTTTTTGGAGATCAATCAGGCTTTCTCTAAGGTTACCTTCGGCGTCGAAATCCATGTAGAAAGGACTTGCGACGGGCCCAAAGTAAGGCAGTTCATTAGCGTAGACATATCTGGAAATATAGAGCTCCTCGTCCGGGTATTTTCGGAGTTCGTCCTCTAACTCCTCAACCCGAATCATCTGCGGTGGCTTCTTACGGAAAGTTGTGTGAGAGAATTCAATGCAGCCTAAATCGTCATGAGGCATGTCTTGGCGAGTTGAGAACAGAGAAACCACTGTTTTTCTTAATTTGGACATAATGGCTAGCCCTCTTCGAAATCATAGGATTGGATGCTGCCGTTCTCATCGACTTCAAGTTTAGGGCATGAGTACCGGCCTGTATCAGGATCATATCCGATGGCAACGAAATGGTCGCTATCCGACATCTCGAAAACCCGATGATACATGCCTCGTACGGGATCTGAGTCGTCGATTTTATGAAATACAAAATCCGATTCGTAGAAGTAGTACAGTTTCTTACTTCGCCCCTTGAAATGACCCCCACATATCGGACACCACCAGGACCTCTGCTGCATCCACAACCCATCTCTGGGAGGGTGCAGGTCGATTTTACCTACCCCATATGGCTGTGTAATTGCCCCACTCTCGTTGGCCGCTACATGAACCGTCCTCATCTCATCACTTCTTGGTCTGCAGTAGTCGAAAGCTTCTTAAATATCTAGTTAATCTAGATATATCTTGTTGAGGTAGACATATGGACCCGTATGCTGCTATCCTGATGGCGCTTGCGAACCGAGGACCTCTCAACAAGTCTGAGATCCAAGAGCAGGCTAAAGTCGCTAGGCAGACCGTTTACGATTGGCTCGGAAAGCTAGAACGGTCAGGTTCGGCCAGGGTACAAAGAACCGAAAAATCGAGAACTGGAATTCCCACAAAATATTATGAGCTGACTGACTCCGGGATGTACCGGGTGGCGATCGGCCGTGAGATATCAAAGGTAAACCCCGAACTTGCTTCAAGGGTTCGGCATCAATTAGGAACAAAGTTTGGAAAGTTTGAAGGTATTGTGCGCTCGAACCGGGAAGAAGAGGTCGAGCATTTGACCGGACTAATCAAGGAGCTAATTCTCTCGCGCAAGGCGAGGCCGGGTTACTATCTCAAGATCGATTTCCATGCCAACGAGAGTGGCGACGTAACCTACAGCTTCAAGACAGGCACTTCGACTACACCGTGAACCTGTTGGAATCTCCGTAGATTGTCTCTTTCCTCCGCAGTCGAGTCTAGCGGTAGCTGCAACCTAGCAGTAACGGGTCACCCGGAATTGAGGATGGATGTAGCAGTTTGCAGTTCGTTGTTGGATTGGTTGATGAAAGTGATTGCTTCGGTAAGTATGGACGCGTTGTTTTGGGTTAGACCGTCTTCAATGATTTGATCTGCTGAGTATAGATCGGCTATGGCCCTTACGATGTGCACGTGGGCCTCGGCGAAGACTTGGGGAGGCTGCAGTCTAATCGTGCTTTCTAGCAGAACGCCGAGGTTATCCTTTTGCGTAGTGATGAACGCGAGAAGATCTCCTTGGGATATCTGCCCGTTACTGAACTCAGTCATCTCAGCCGATGATTTACTCGATATATCGCTCACTTGAGAAATGATCGGCTCTATGGCCGCCTTATAGTCTGCAACGCTAGCGCCTTGCGAGACGGTGACGAGCGATGTGTACGTGGCTGCATTTTGCATTGTTTCAGTAACATACTCTGGCTGGGACACCGTGGCGAATGCGATAGTCACAGTGGTTTCCCTTCAAGTTGGAATCATCCCTAGCGGTTAGGGTAGTTTTGGATCCGAAGGAAGGAAAGCTTCTGGTCCTACCTGAAATCCAAAAGGGACGCAAGAAAAGAGACTAAACCAACCGCTTCGCTGCCTGTTTGAAATGCGTCAAGAACTACACTGTTGGTTGTTAGGAACTCTTGTAGATTGTTTTTGGAATATTTGAGGGATGGGTTTTGAGTGAAGCACAGAAGATACGCGATCATTATGAGAAGTTAATCTCTGATCTGCAGAGAACTTGTCCAGATAAGGAAATCTCCGACTGGACGGATGAATCGTGGGCTCTGGGACATTCGACCGGGCGCAGAATTAAGCAATGTTTGCGTTGCGATAAAGTCATAGTGCGCGTACCGGATCGGGGACTTGATAAGTTTGCTGACCCGTTTGATGTCATAGAACGAGAGGAAGAACTCGAACAAGAATGATCTACACGACCAGATTTTCTCTTATGAGCTACAGAGTTAACGTTACCGTTGAGTTGGGTTCACTAAGCCGTGAGCCGTGACGCAATACCCACAAATCTGAGCCGATTTTTCGAGTGTGAGCTTTGAACGCAACAGAACCCTCTTTCGAAGTTTGGTGCCATACTCATCGCAGAACCGCAACAAATTGGATTGGTCAACAGTGACCGCTCTCGTTGCTGCTGGTATTTCTCGTTTATCAAATCCGCGCTGAACGTCACGCGAAATAAAGTTATGACCTATGGACTGCGTTCTGCATTTCACTACACAAAGTAATATCTACCTTTGCAGGCCAATTGGCGCTGATCATAATGGGTAGTTTCAAAGGTGTTATGAATCTTGACGTCCGTGATTCAACTCCGGACTGGACTCCTTACTTGGCTCCGAAGGCTCCGACTGGTGCGCCTAACGTTCTAATCATACTTTATGATGATACCGGCCTCGCGGCGTGGTCGCCGTTCGGCGGTCGCATTCAGATGCCTACCATGCAGAAACTCGCTGACAACGGTCTAATCTATTCCCAATGGCATACGACTGCGTTGTGTTCGCCGACACGATCCTGTATGCTTACTGGTCGTAATCATCATCAGAACGGATTCGCGTGTATTGCTGAATGCGAGACCGGCTATCCGGGAAGTAATGCTCGCATTCCTATGGAGTGCG